>JAESGV010000098.1_pt1 | contig 159582 bp, 174 predicted proteins | sample 9269781 | NCBI WGS metagenome assembly JAESGV01 (sample SAMN15741586, study PRJNA653496) | algae metagenome | isolation source: Tildeniella torsiva UHER 1998/13D and co-occurring heterotrophs from... | place: Slovakia: Slovak Paradise National Park, Hrabusice, Kosice Region | collected 2000-01-01 | reverse complement strand
GAAGCAGGCTATGTCGGTGAAGACGTCGAAAACATCATCCTGAAGCTTCTGCAGTCTGCGGATTACAATGTCGAGCGCGCCCAGCGCGGCATCGTCTACATCGACGAAGTCGACAAGATCTCCCGAAAGTCGGACAATCCCTCGATCACCCGCGACGTATCGGGCGAGGGCGTTCAGCAGGCGCTTCTGAAGATCATGGAAGGCACGGTTGCATCCGTTCCGCCGCAGGGTGGCCGCAAGCATCCGCAGCAGGAGTTCCTGCAGGTGGATACGACCAACATCCTGTTCATCTGCGGCGGTGCCTTTGCCGGCCTCGACAAGATCATCTCTGCCCGCGGCGAAAAGACCTCGATCGGTTTTGGCGCAACGGTGAAGGCGGAAGACGATCGCCGCGTCGGCGAAGTGCTGCGTGAACTGGAGCCGGAAGATCTCGTCAAGTTCGGCCTTATCCCGGAATTCATTGGTCGTCTGCCTGTTCTGGCGACGCTCGAAGACCTGGACGAGGATGCACTGATCCAGATCCTGTCCGAGCCCAAGAACGCGCTCGTCAAGCAGTATCAGCGCCTGTTCGAGATGGAAGACGTCGAACTGTCCTTCCACGAGGATGCCCTCCGCGAAATCGCCCGCAAGGCGATCACCCGCAAGACCGGCGCCCGCGGCCTTCGCTCGATCATGGAAAAGATCCTGCTCGACACGATGTTCGAACTGCCGGAACTGGAAGGCGTTCGCGAGGTCGTCATTTCCGACGACGTCGTCAATGGCAAGTCCCGTCCGCTTTACATCTATGCCGATCGTCAGGAAGAGAAGGCCAACGCCTCCGCCTGATTGGTTGGGATTCAAACCAGATGATGAGCCCGCCCTCGTGGCGGGCTTTTTCGTGTCTGCTGGGTCTTTTTTGGCGCAGCCTGTGGTTTTCCCGGCTGGCGCCCGCATTTACGGTATTCCGCTGTTGTCACGCCCGCTGATTGGGCTAGAACGGAGTGGAGATTGAACGCCTGTGTGCTGCGTCGCCGTCACCGCGTAACCGTGTCTCCGATCATCCAAGCGACTGACGGTAACCAACCGGGCGACGAAGTGACGCGAATGCCTCGCATCAGGTCCGATTTGTAGTGTGAAAGCCGGCGAGGTTTGTCATTCTGGTGTCACAGATTCGGCACCGGCCCGGGCGGCAGGCTTGAATTGGCGGGAACGCCACTCCACTTGTTGGAGGATCGAAAAATATGCCTGACGCCTCTTCTGGGTCGGCATGGAGTCCCGGTTTCCCCGGGACGTTTGAAAGGAAGTGAAATGACGAATACGTCAGCTGCAAACGAGGCGAACACCTATCCGGTGCTTCCTCTGCGCGACATCGTGGTGTTTCCTCACATGATCGTCCCGCTGTTCGTCGGCCGCGAGAAATCCATCCGCGCTCTGGAAGAGGTGATGGGTTCCGACAAGCAGATCATGCTGGCCACGCAGATCAACGCGAGTGACGACGATCCGGCCCCGGACGCCATCTACGAAGTCGGTACCGTCGCCAATGTCCTCCAGCTCCTGAAACTGCCCGACGGTACCGTCAAGGTGCTGATCGAAGGACGTGCGCGCGCCAAGGTCGAGGCTTACACGGCCCGCGAAGATTATTATGAAGCGAAAGCCAGCATCCTGGCCGAACCGGCCGAAGATCCGGTCGAGATCGAGGCTTTGTCGCGCTCGGTGGTTTCGGAGTTCGAAAACTACGTCAAGCTGAACAAGAAGATCTCTCCCGAGGTCGTTGGCGCCGCAAGCCAGATCGAGGACTACTCGAAGCTTGCCGATACGGTCGCCTCGCATCTCTCCATCAAGATCACCGAAAAGCAGGAAATGCTCGAAACGGTGAGCGTGAAGACGCGTCTCGAAAAGGCGCTCGGCTTCATGGAAGGCGAGATCTCTGTTCTCCAGGTCGAGAAGCGCATCCGCTCGCGCGTCAAGCGCCAGATGGAGAAGACCCAGCGCGAATACTACCTCAACGAACAGATGAAGGCGATCCAGAAGGAACTCGGCGACGGCGAAGACGGCCGCGACGAGATGGCCGAACTGGAAGAGCGCATCGCCAAGACCAAGCTTTCCAAGGAAGCCAAGGAAAAGGCCGATGCCGAGCTGAAGAAGCTGCGCCACATGAGCCCGATGTCGGCGGAAGCCACTGTCGTGCGCAATTATCTCGACTGGCTGCTGGGTCTGCCCTGGGGCAAGAAGTCCAAGGTCAAGATCGACCTCAACGCGGCCGAAAAGACCCTCGACGAGGACCATTTCGGCCTCGACAAGGTCAAGGAGCGCATCGTCGAATATCTCGCCGTGCAGGCGCGTGCGACGAAGCTGAAGGGCCCGATCCTCTGCCTCGTCGGTCCTCCGGGCGTCGGCAAGACCTCGCTCGCCAAGTCGATCGCCAAGGCGACCGGCCGCGAATACGTGCGCATGGCGCTCGGTGGCGTGCGTGACGAAGCCGAGATCCGCGGTCACCGCCGCACCTATATCGGTTCGATGCCCGGCAAGATCGTGCAGTCGATGAAGAAGGCGAAGCGGTCCAACCCGCTCTTCCTGCTCGACGAAATCGACAAGATGGGCATGGACTTCCGTGGCGACCCATCGTCGGCCCTGCTTGAGGTGCTGGATCCGGAACAGAACTCGACCTTCATGGACCACTATCTCGAAGTGGAATATGACCTGTCGAACGTCATGTTCGTGACCACTGCCAATACGCTGAACATCCCGGGTCCGCTGATGGACCGTATGGAGATCATTCGTATTGCCGGTTACACCGAGGATGAAAAGCTCGAGATTGCCAAGCGGCATCTGCTGCCCAAGGCGATCAGGGAGCACGCCCTGCGTCCGGAGGAATTCTCCGTGGCGGATTCGGCGATCATGGCGATCATCCAGCAGTACACCCGCGAAGCCGGTGTCCGCTCCTTCGAACGCGAACTGATGAAGCTCGCTCGCAAGGCTGTAACGGAAATCATCAAGGGCAAGGTGACTTCGGTCGCCGTGACCGGTGAGAACATCAACGAATACCTGGGCGTTCCGCGCTTCCGCCATGGCGAAGCAGAGGGCGAGGATCAGGTCGGTGTCGTCACGGGTCTTGCCTGGACGGAAGTGGGCGGCGAATTGCTGACCATTGAAGGCGTCATGATGCCTGGCAAGGGCCGCATGACGGTAACCGGCAACCTGAAGGAAGTGATGAAGGAATCGATTTCGGCAGCGGCATCCTATGTCCGTTCGCGCGCCGTCGATTTCGGCGTCGAGCCGCCGCGCTTCGACAAGTCCGACATCCACGTCCATGTACCGGAAGGGGCAACCCCGAAGGATGGTCCGTCCGCCGGCGTTGCCATGGCAACGGCGATCGTCTCGATCATGACCGGCATCCCGGTCAACAAGGACGTCGCCATGACGGGTGAAATCACCCTGCGTGGCCGTGTACTGCCGATTGGTGGCCTGAAGGAAAAGCTGCTCGCAGCCCTCCGTGGTGGCATCAAGAAAGTTCTGATCCCGGAAGAAAACGCCAAGGATCTGGCGGACATTCCGGACAATGTGAAGAACAATATGGAGATCGTTCCGGTGTCCCGGATGGGCGAGGTTATCCACCATGCCCTGGTCCGTGTGCCCGAGCCGATCGAGTGGGATGGAACCGTTGAAACGCCTGCAATCGGCGTGGTCGACGGCACCGACGAAACCGGTGCAACCATCGCTCACTGAGGCAAATCTGCCATAAGTGAGCCACAAAGCTCCAAAACCGACAAAAAGGCTGGCATTTGTGCCAGCCTTTTTTGTGAAAAGCCGCTTAAAAGGCTTGTTTTCCGGGGCTTTCGGGTGCTTTTGAGTTGCGAAGGGCAGAAGCTTTCGTATTCTCCGCCCGACTTAATCATTTGAGTCGTTTCATACCAATCAGAAAGGGTGGAAACATGAACAAGAACGAACTCGTATCCGCGGTCGCCGAGAAGGCTGGCCTCACCAAGGCTGACGCCGCCTCTGCCGTTGATGCCGTTTTTGAAACGGTGCAGGCTGAACTGAAGAACGGCGGCGACATCCGTCTCGCTGGCTTCGGCGCCTTCACCGTCGCCCGTCGCGAAGCCTCCAAGGGCCGCAACCCGTCCACCGGCGCTGAAGTCGATATCCCGGCTCGCAACGTTCCGAAGTTCACGGCCGGCAAGGGCCTGAAGGACGCTGTCAACAGCTGATCCGTCGTGACCGTCGCCACCCTTCGGTGCCGATGGTCAGCTGACACCTTGGTTAGCCCGGCTTCGTGCCGGGCTTTCCTTTTGTCATCTTGCGCTGCAGCATGACCTGTCATATTTGTGTCTTGCCGGTTGTTCCGGCATTCGTTCTCAGGGCGGGGTGAAACTCCCCACCGGCGGTAAGGGGGAAACCTCGAAGCCCGCGAGCGCCTGCGATCCCGAAAGGGAGGGCAGGGTCAGCAGATCCGGTGTGACTCCGGAGCCGACGGTTAAAGTCCGGATGAAAGAGAATGAGGTCAGGCTGCGCCCTTGGTCCGCTCGCTGTGGATTGGGAGGCGTTGCTGCGCAGTTCCGTGTCCGTCCGGGTGCGGTTTTCGTGGTCCTCATCTGTCCTGGTTTGTGTTGGTCCTTTTGGAAAAGGAAAAATGACATGAATCAGAGCTCGGTTTCTATTCTGCGCTCCCGGGCGTTTCTCGGTGCCGGTTTCATGGTGCTGGCGGGCATCGCTTTTGCCGCTCTCAACGTCGTCACGCAATGGCTCGCCATGACGCTCGGCTTCCCGCCGGCCTCGACCGCCTTCTGGCAATATGGCTTTGCTCTCGTCCTCTCTCTTCCGCTGCTCTTCCGGCTTGGCCTCCGCGCCATGAAGACGGCCTATCCTGTCCGCCACATCCTGCGCGTCCTGCTCGCTGCCTTCGGCGTTCAGGCCTGGGTGACAGGCCTTGCCACGGTGCCGATCTGGCAGGCCATCGCACTCGTCATGACCTCGCCCTTCTTCATCATCATCGGCGCACGTCTGTTTCTCGGCGAAACAGTCGGTCGCGATCGCTGGCTGGCAACGCTGACAGGCTTCATCGGTGCAATGATCATCCTGCAGCCCTGGTCGGACACCTTCACCCTGGCAGCGCTCCTGCCAGTGCTCTCCGCACTGCTCTGGGGCGGCTCGTCTCTGATCATGAAGAACCTCACCCATTACGAGGCGCCGGAAACCGTGACCGTCTGGCTTCTGGTCCTGCTGACCCCGATCAATGCCGGCCTGGCGGTTGCGGGTGGCTTCGTCGTGCCGGAGGGGCTGACGCTCTGGCTGCTTCTGGGCGCCGGGCTGCTCACAGCTGTCGGCCAGTATCTGCTCACGCTCGCTTACAACGCTGCCGATGCGGCCTATGTGCAGCCCTTCGATGACCTGAAACTGCCGCTCAACGTCTTCGCCGGCTGGATTGTCTTCGGCTATGCGCCGAGCGGCTATCTCTGGCTGGGAGCATTGCTGATCCTCGGTGCGTCGCTCTTCCTCATGCTGCGAGAGGCGGGTAAGGAAACAGTACCGGCCTGATCTGAAGGGAAATGTCGGATCGACATCGTGCTGTCATCCGACTGTCATCGGACTGGCTCAGAAACCTCCTGTTCCATTTCTGGATACTGGAGGTTTCCCGATGACCCATGGTCTCTCCCGCGTCGCCCTGACGGCGGCGCTCTTCGCATCCGTGGCCCTGCCGGCCGCTGCCGAACAGGTGTTCAACCGCATCGCCACTTTCCCGGTCGCCGCCAATCTGCCGGCCGACAAGGAAAAGTTGTCCACGACTTCGGCCGAGATCGTCACGGCCTCGGAAGACGGCAACACGCTGATCTATTCCGACAGCCCGCTGGGCGGCATCGGCTTCATCGACATCACGGACGCCAAGGCACCGAAGGCTGCCGGTGCGCTGATGATGGACGGCGAACCGACTTCTGTTTCCGTCGCCGGAGCTAAGGTTCTGGTCGGCGTGAACACGTCCGAGAGCTTCACCAGCCCGTCCGGCAAGCTCGCCGTCGTCGACATCGCTACGAAGACTGTCGACGCCACCTGCGACATCGGCGGTCAGCCGGACTCGGTCGCGGTTTCCAAGGACGGCTCTTTCGTCGCAATTGCGATCGAAAACGAGCGTGACGAAGACGTCAACGATGGTGCCCTGCCGCAGATGCCGGCCGGCGATCTCGTCATCATCTCCCTGAAGGACGGCGTTGCCGACTGCGGTTCCATGCAGCGCGTCGCATTGGCCGGTCTTGCTGAAGTCGCCCCTGACGATCCGGAGCCGGAATTCGTCGCGATCAACAGCCTTGGCGAAATCGCCGTCACGCTGCAGGAGAACAACCACATCGCCATCGTCGACGGCAAGACGGGTGAGGTGAAAGCCCATTTCTCCGCAGGCCAGGTCGACCTTGAAGGTATCGACACCAAGTCGGACGGCGCTCTGAAGTTCTCCGGCACCAAGGAAGGCGTTCCGCGCGAGCCGGATGCCGTAAAGTGGCTCGGCGACAATCGCCTCGTCGTGGCCAATGAGGGCGACTGGAACGGCGGTTCGCGCAGCTTCACCATCTTCGACAAGACCGGCAAGGTCGCCTACGAATCAGGCGCCTCGCTGGAAATGGCGATCGCGCAGATCGGCCACTTCCCCGACAAGCGCGCCCGCTCCAAGGGCATCGAGCCGGAAGGCCTGGAAGCTGCGACCTTCGGTGACCAGAACTACTTCTTCGTCTTGTCCGAGCGCTCCTCGATCGTCGGCGTCTACAAGGATACCGGTGCCGAGCCGGAACTCACCCAGCTTCTGCCGTCGGGCGTCTCGCCGGAAGGCGCTGTCGCCATCCCCTCGCGCAACCTGCTGGTCACCGCCAACGAAGTCGACCTCGGCGAAGACGGCGGTCCGCGTTCGCACGTCATGCTCTATGAGTTGGCAGAAGGCACGCCTGCCTATCCGATGATCCAGTCTGCCATGGTCGATGGCGCACCGATCGGTTGGGGCGCTCTCTCGGGCCTCGTCGGCGACGCCGAAAAGGCAGGCACGCTCTACGCCGTCAACGACAGCTTCTACGCCATGCAGCCCTCGATCTTCACGATCGACGCAACGCAGAAGCCGGCCGTTATCACTACGGCTTTGCCGATCACCCGCGGCGGCTCCGCTGCCCAGAAGCTCGACATCGAAGGCATCACGCTGGATGGCGAAGGCGGTTTCTGGCTCGCTTCTGAAGGCGACCCGGCAAAGCTCGTCGGCCATGGCCTCTACCACGTCGATGCCAAGGGCGAGATCAAGACCGAGATCGGCTTCCCCGCTGAACTGCTTGCTGGCCAGACCCGCTTCGGCCTGGAAGGCATCACCGCCATCGGCTCGGGCGACGAGATGACGCTCTGGATGGCAGTTCAGCGCGAATGGGGTGACGACGAGAAGGGTGCCGTCAAACTCCTCTCCTATAACCCCAAGTCCAAGGAATGGGGCGCCGTTCGCTATCCGCTGGAGGCGGCTGGTGAAGGCTGGGTTGGCCTGTCGGAAATCACCGCTCATGGCGACCACGTCTACATCGTCGAGCGCGACAATCAGGTGGGTGACAACGCGAAGCTGAAGAAGCTCTACCGCGTCGCCATCGCCGATCTGAAGCCAGCCAAGATCGGCGAAGAACTGCCGACGGTCACCAAAGAAGAAGTCCACGACTTCATCCCCGACCTGAAGGCCGCCACGAACGGCTACGTCGTCGACAAGCTCGAAGGCTTCGCCTTCGACGCCTCGGGCAAGGCCTTTGCCGTCACCGACAACGACGGTGTGGACGATAGCTCCGGCGAGACCCTGTTCTGGGAAGTGAACCTGCAGGGCACCAACTGATCGAAAGATCAGGCCACCTGAAACAGAAGAGGCCGGGTGATTACTCACCCGGCCTCTTTCTTTGAACGGTTTAGCGTCTTACCAGCGGTGATGCACATGCGGCGCGATCAGCCGCTCATAGACCTCGCGCGACGCTGCCATGACATCGGCAGACAGGGCCGCCAGATCGGAGGCCGCAGCATTTGCCTTGGCCTGCTCGCCGTTGCGGGCGCCGGGGATGACGACCGTGACGGCCTCGTGCATCAGGATCCAGCGGAGTGCGAACTGCGCCATGGAAGCACCCGCTGGCACCAGCTTGCGGACTTCCTCAACCGCTGCGAGACCCGTCTCGAAGGGAACGCCGGCAAAGGTCTCGCCCACATCGAAGGCTTCGCCATTGCGGTTGAAGTTGCGATGGTCTTCGGCGGCAAACTGAGTAGCCGCCGTTATCTTGCCCGAAAGCAGGCCGCTGGCCAGCGGCACGCGCGCGATGACCGCGACGTTGCGGCGCTTGGCTTCCTGGAAGAAGAGGGCAGCCGGGCGCTGGCGGAACATGTTGAAGATGATCTGCACCGAGACGACGCCCGGATATTCGATCGCCTTCAGCGCTTCCTCGACCTTTTCAACCGAAACACCGTAATGCTTGATCTTGCCGGCCTTGCGGATCTCTTCGAGCCCCTCGAACATCTCCTGACGATAGTAGACGTCTGTCGGCGGGCAGTGCAGCTGCACGAGGTCGAGGCTGTCGATCTCGAGGTTCTTCAGCGACCGATCGATGAAGGCCTCGATATTCGCCTTGGTGTAACCGTCGGCCACATGCGGGTTGAGCCTCCGACCGGCCTTGGACGCCACCATCGGCCGCTTGCCGCCACGCGCCTTCAGCACCTCGGCGATGATCTTCTCGGACCGACCGTCGCCATAGACGTCTGCGGTGTCGATGAAGGTCATGCCGGCATCGAGCGCCGCATTGAGCGCTGCCCTGCCGTCGGCCTCCGACACTTCGCCCCAGGATCCGCCGATCTGCCAGGCGCCGAAGCCGATATCGCTGACGGTAAATTCCGTCCGGCCGAATGAATGTTCTCGCATCGTGATGTCTCTCCCGTGATTGCGGTTTCGAGCTAGCAAGTGGGGCAGGGGGTGGCAAGCTTCAACTGCTTGATTGTCTTGAAGTGATCCATTGCTACCCCGGATGCGAATTGCATCGCAGGAAGCGAGAGACACGAATGCCGAAGATGATCCGCAAGGGCGATCTGCCCCAGAAAACCTGTCCCGTCTGCCGCAAACCCTTTGCCTGGCGCAAGAAGTGGGAGCGGGACTGGGAGAACGTCGTCTACTGTTCCGAACGATGCCGCCAAACCGGCAAAACCGGAAGCGCCGACAAGCCGTAGACCACTCCAGACACACCAGTGATCGGATACCCATGACAGACCAAGCCCCGGCATCCGCGCGCCTCGCATTTTACGCGCTTCCGGCGATCCCCATGGCTGCGATCGCGCTTCCCTTCTATATCGTGCTGCCGACCTTCTATGCCGACCATTTCGCCATGTCGCTGGCGACGATCGGGGCCGTGCTGCTCGGTATCCGCCTGATCGATGCGATCACCGATCCACTGTTCGGCTGGATGTCTGACCGGGTCCGCTCCCGCTTCGGTCGTCGCCGCTTTTTCTTTCTCATCTCGACGCCGCTGACGGCGCTCGCGGCCTTCATGCTCTTCTGGCCACCCGAAGATGCCGGCATCGGCTATCTCGCCTTCTGGGGCGTGGCGCTCTCGATCGGCGCGACCTGGTCCCTGCTGCCCTACACGGCCTGGGGGGCGGAACTCGCGACCGGCTATCAGGCGCGGGTGAAGCTCTCCGCCTGGCGGGAAGGAGCGACCCTCGTCGGCTCGCTGATCGCCATCACGCTGCCCTTCGTCGGCGGCCTGGACACGGCGACCGGCTTCCATGGCCTTGCCTGGATCGCCGTCTTTATCGCCATCGCCCTGCCTCTCGCGGGCCTGCTTGCCGTGGCGAACGTGCCCGAGCCGATTGACTTCTCCCGGCGCAAGCTGTCCTTGCGGGAGGGCTTCCGCCATCTGCGTGCCAACGGCCCCTTCCTGCGTCTGGCCTCAGCCTTCCTGCTGAACAGCTTTGCCAATGCGATCCCCGCATCACTCTTCATCTATTTCGTCGGGCAGCGCCTCGGTGCCCCAGCCATGCAGGGCCCGCTGCTCTTCACCTATTTCCTCTGCGCCATCGCAGGCGTCCCCCTGGCGGTGGCAACTGCCAAACGCCTTGGCAAACACCGCGCCTGGTGCTTTGCCATGATCCTCGCCTCCGCCGTCTTCTCGGTCGCCGGTTTCCTCGGGGAGGGTGATGTTCTCGCCTTCACCATCGTCTGCGTCGTCACTGGCCTTCTGCTCGGCTTCGACCTGACGCTGCCCCCGGCGATTCAAGCTGATGTCATCGACAACGACACGGTCTCGTCAGGCGAACAGCGCTCCGGTCTCTATTTCGCGGCCTGGAGTTTCATCACCAAGCTTGCGGTCGCCCTTTCCGCAGGGGTCGTCTTCCCGCTCCTCGATCTCGCCGGCTTCATCGGCGACCAGACCGCGACCCAGACCCCGGAGGCACTGACCACGCTGACCGCGCTCTATGCCTTCCTGCCCATTCTCCCCAAACTCGCGGCCATAGCCCTCATGTGGAATTTTTCCCTCGATGAGGCGGCCCATCAAAGACTGCGTTCGAGCGTTGAAGGCAAGACCTGAGCGCTCTAGCGTCTTTGACAGATCTGTAGCCGACCGTTAGATCGGCGCCTGGATCACTCGGGGCGCGGCAAACTTACGACTTTGTTCAGTTTCATCGCAGAACGCTGTTGGCGTTCACGGTTTGTCATCTCTGTGTCGTGTTTTATGCTCCACAACCGGCAAAGCCGTGGGCTCGGGTGCAATATTTAGTCGATATAGGTGTTGAATGCGCATTGTGATGATCGGTTCGGGTTATGTCGGCCTGGTGTCGGGAGCCTGTCTGGCGGATTTCGGTCACGAGGTGATCTGTGTCGACAAGTCGACGGAAAAGGTGGAAGCGCTGGAGCGCGGCGAGGTGCCGATCTTCGAGCCAGGCCTGGATGCGATCATTGCGCATAACCGCGTCTCCGGCCGTTTGAGCTTCTCGCTTGATCTGGCAGGCTCGGTCGCAAACGCCGATGTCGTCTTCATCGCCGTCGGCACGCCGTCCCGCCGTGGTGACGGCCATGCCGACCTTACTTACGTTTACGCCGCTGCACGCGAGATTGCCGCTGCCGTGACCGGCTTTACGGTCGTCGTCACCAAGTCCACCGTGCCGGTCGGCACCGGTGACGAGATCGAGCGCATCTTCCGAGAGGAATTCCCCGAGAAGGACATCGCCGTCGTCTCGAACCCCGAATTCCTCCGGGAAGGCGCTGCCATCTCGGACTTCAAGCGTCCTGACCGCATCGTCATCGGCACGGGCGACGAACGCGCCACCGAACTCATGCGCGAAGTCTACCGCCCGCTCTACCTCAACGAAGCGCCGCTCTACTTCTGCGAACGTCGCACCTCCGAACTGATCAAATATGCCGCCAACGCCTTCCTCGCGATGAAGATCACCTTCATCAACGAGATTGCCGATCTTTGCGAACATATCGGCGCAGATGTGCAGAAGGTTGCCAAGGGCATCGGCATGGACAAGCGCATCGGCGACAAGTTCCTGCATGCCGGTCCCGGCTATGGCGGCTCCTGCTTCCCGAAGGACACGCTGGCGCTGGTCAAGACGGCTCAGGACTTTGGCAGCCCGATGCGGCTGATCGAGACCACCGTTGCCATCAACGACAACCGCAAACGCGCCATGGGCCGCAAGGTGATCGCCGCCTGCGACGGCACCGTCCGCGGCAAGAAGATCGCCGTGCTCGGCCTGACCTTCAAACCGAATACCGATGACATGCGCGATGCGCCGGCCATCACCATCATCCAGGCGCTGCTCGATGGCGGCGCGGACGTCCATGTCTTCGACCCTGAAGGCATGGAGGCGGCCAAGGCCGTGCTCGGGCCCGTGACCTATGGCAAGAACCCTTACGAGATCGCGACCGGTGCCGAGGCGATCGTGGTGGTCACCGAATGGGACGAGTTCCGCGCGCTCGATTTCCGCCGCCTGAAGCAGGAGATGAAGGCGCCCGTCATCGTCGACCTGCGCAACATCTACAAGTCGGAGGAGATGGAGAAATACGGCTTCGCCCATTTCCCGATCGGCAAGCGCAAGGCAAAGACCTGAGCATGCATTACTTCATCACAGGCACCGCCGGCTTCATCGGCTTTCATCTCGCGCGTCGCCTGTTGGCGGACGGGCATGAGGTCACCGGCTTCGACGGCATGACGCCCTATTACAACGTCAAGCTCAAGCATATGCGCCACGCAGCACTGGCGCAGTATCCGGCTTTCCGGCCCGTGATCGCGATGCTGGAGGATCGCCGCGCCGTGGAAGAAGCGATGGCGACGGCGAAGCCGGATGTGGTGATCCATCTCGCGGCCCAAGCGGGCGTGCGGTACAGCCTGGAAAACCCGCAATCCTATCTGACGTCCAACGTCACGGGCTCCTACAACATCATCGAGCTTGCCGAGCGCCACAAGGTCAAGCACCTCATGCTCGCCTCGACCTCGTCGATCTACGGTGCCAACCCGACGGTGCCGTTCCGTGAGACGGATCGCGCCGACGAGCCGCTGACCATCTATGCCGCCACCAAGAAGTCGATGGAGCTGATGGCGCATGCCCATGCCCATCTCTACAAGACGCCGACCACGGCCTTCCGCTTCTTCACCGTCTATGGCCCCTGGGGCCGCCCGGACATGGCATTGTTCAAGTTCGTCGATCTGATGCTCAACGACCAGCCGATCGAGATCTATGGCGAAGGCCAGATGAGCCGCGACTTCACCTATATCGACGATCTCGTCGAGGCGATCGTCCGCATCTCCCATGTGATCCCGGACGAATCGAATCGCGTTGCCGATGATGGGATCGAAACGCTCTCCCGCCAGGCGCCGTTCCGCCTGGTCAATATTGGCGGTGGCCAGCCTGAAAACCTGATGGACTTCGTCGAAATGGTGGAAAAGGCGCTCGGCCAGCCGGCAACCCGCCACATGCTGCCGATGCAGAAGGGCGACGTGCCACGCACCTATGCCGCCCCCGATCTCCTGCAGTCGCTGACCGGCTACACGCCGACCACGAAGCTGGAAGACGGCGTGAAGGCCTTCGTCGAATGGTATCTCGAGGCCCGCCCCGAACTCCAAGCGTAAGGGCCTCACAAAGCCCCGTGAATGCCAGCCTTGACTTTCGGGACCGTTCGCCGCTGTGCTGGCGCCGAACGGCAGGCTGCGGCGGTTGCCGATAGAGCGGGATGACAGGCATGGACGAGGCAAGCAGCGCAGACACCGATACCATTAAGGGCGAGGGGCCACGCGCCCGCGGCTCCGGCACCGAATCGGTCTACAAGGCGCTGCGCCACGAGATCCTGACCATGGAGCGCGCGCCTGGCAGCCCGCTCGACGAAACGCGCCTCTCCGAACATTTCGGCATGTCCCGCACACCGATTCGCGAGGCGCTGCTGCGGCTGACCTCCGAAGGTCTTGTCACCAGCCTGCCCAATCGCAACACGATCGTCGCCGTCATCGATTTCTCCAGCCTGCCGACCTATTTCGAGGCGCTCTGCCTGATGTACCGGGTCACCACCCGCGGAGCTGCCCAGCGCTCCGGCGACGCCTGGATGGCAGAAATCGTCCGCCACCAGGAAGCCTTCGCCCAGGCGGTCGAAACCCAGGACGCCTTTGCCATGATCGAGGCGAACAGAGAATTCCACGTCGCCATCGCCGAGCGCGCCGGCAATCCCTACTACACAACCTTCTTCGCCCGCTTGCTGGACGAGGGGCGCCGGATCCTGCGCCTCTACTACCAGACCTTCGATGACCGTCTGCCGCGCCGCTATGTCGAGGAGCACGAGAAGATCATCGAGGCGATCCTATCAGGCGATGTGGAGGAGGCGGACAGGCTGTCGATTGCCCATGCCGACCAGATCGTCCGCCAGATCCAGGATTACGTGGCGCGCAACATCACTGCTGCCGCCAATCTCCCGAACCTCTGACCCTTAAAAAGAACCGTTTCAGCAGTCACTGAAACACACCTCTTGCTTTTGTCGACAAACTGTATACGGTGAATTCACCTCATTAACAGGAGCTTCCCATGACCACTGGCTGGCACGGCGTTTTTCCCGCCGCAACGACTCAATTCCATGAAGATCTCTCGGTCGATATCGACGCGACGCAGCGCGTGCTCGACGCCCTCGTCAACGATGGCGTCAACGGCCTGATCGTCATGGGCACCTGCGGCGAGAACAATTCGCTCGATCCGGAAGAGAAGCGCACCATCTTGCAGGCCGCCGTCGAGGTGGTGAATGGCCGCGTGCCGATCGTCACGGGCGTGTCGGAATTCGACACCCGCCGGGCCTCGGCCTATGCCCGCGATGCGGAAAAGATCGGCGCCGACGGCCTGATGCTGCTGCCGGCCATGGTTTATGTGCCCAAGCCCCATGAACTGGTCGCCCATTTCAAGACGGTGGCCGAAGCGACCGGCCTGCCGATCATGCTCTACAACAACCCGCCCGCCTACCGCGTCAATATCGGCGCGGAAGTGCTGGAAGCGCTCGACGGCGTGAAGAACATCAAGGCCGTCAAGGAAAGCGCGCCCGACCCGCGCCGCTTCACCGACCTGATCAACGCCTTCGGTGACCGCTACGACATCTTCGCCGGCCTCGACGACGTGGCGCTCGAGGGCCTGATGCTCGGCGCAAAGGGCTGGGTCTCCGGCCTCACCAGCGCCTTCCCGGCCGAATCGGTGGCGCTCGTCGCTGCCGCCGACCGTGGCGACTGGATGGAAGCCCGCCGCATCTACCGCTGGTTCATGCCGTTGTTGCATCTCGATGCCGAACACGATCTCGTCCAGTCGATCAAGCTCGCCGAACAGATCATGGGCCGCGGCTCCGAACGCGTCCGCATGCCCCGCATGCCGCTCGAAGGCGCCCGCCGCGCGGAAGTGACGGCGATGGTCGAGAAGGCCGCGGCGACCCGGCCGATCGGCGGGAAGTAAGCAATAGACTTGAACCGAATGAGAAAGGCCCGTCGGAGCGATCCGGCGGGCCTCAGGCGTTCTTTGGCTTCGGTCACGCTTTGTCAAATAAGCGATGATAGGTTGTATGCTTAGAAATTTTCTATCGGCTGGTTACAGAGATCGACGTAAAGGAAAATTCCATGACTGCTGGTAATCGCCGTCGTCTGGCGGTCCTCATCGACGCCGAGAACACTTCAAGCAAGATTGCGGACGGGGTGTTCGGGGAAGTGGCGCGCCTGGGTGAGGCCAGCGTCAGGAGGATATATGGCGATTTTTCCAGCCCCCACTCAAAGGGATGGGGCGACACGTTGATGCGCCACGCGATCATCCCGCAACAACAATTTGCCTATACGACCGGCAAGAACTCCTCCGATATTGCTTTGGTCATAGACGCCATGGACTTGTTGTTCAGTGGACGGGTCGACGGATTCTGCCTTGTCACCTCGGATGGTGATTTCGCTCGACTCGCTGCACGAATCCGCGAGCAGGGGCTACACGTTTTTGGTTTTGGTGAGCAGAGGGCGCCCGAATGCTTCCGTCAGGCTTGCCATGAGTTTGTCTTCACAGAGAGCCTCGTCGCGAAGCTGGTCCCTGGGGCGAAGCAGAAGGCTGTCAAACCTCCAAGTACCGCCACCGATGCAATTCCCGTCTTGGAAAAAATGCTGTCCATCATGAAAGGCGATGATGGCTGGGTTTCTCTCGCCGAACTGGGAACGCAGTTGTCCAAAGCAAAGCCCGATTTTGATTCTCGAACATTTGGTTCCAGTACGCTGAGCAAACTGATACTCAAGACGGGAGCTTTCGAAATCAAGCAGGCAGGAAAAGCCATCCAGGTCAGGCGAAAGAGAATTCAGAGCTGAATGGAAAAATGGTGGGCGATGACGGACTCGAACCGCCGACATCCTCGGTGTAAACGAGGCGCTCTACCAACTGAGCTAATCGCCCGGGCGCTGATCGGATCATGTCCGCCGCGTCGGTGGCCGTGATCTATGCGGATCGCGGAAAATCCGCAAGAGCGATTATGCAGATTTTTTGTTTTTTTGTCATGGGGCTTGGCCGCGCCATGTGGAAAACCGACAAGAATCCTTGTTTTCCGCCTGCGGCGCGTTGTCGCGAAGAAGATGCCAGAAGGAGGTGTGGGGGAGGGCGCTGAGCAAAAAAACAGGCGGTCACGGTTTTGTCTTGAAACCTGCTTGACACCTCCAAATGAACCCCGTAGAGAGCCGGTCATCGAACGGCAAGCCGCTCGACGGGGATCGCCTTGAACCCCGATTTGGAAATGCGCGGGTGTAGCTCAGTTGGTTAGAGTGCCGGCCTGTCACGCCGGAGGTCGCGGGTTCGAGCCCCGTCACTCGCGCCATTCCAAAACCTTCAGGGCATGCTGCTTAAGGCAGCGAAGACATGGGACCAACCCCATGAAATGCGCGGGTGTAGCTCAGTTGGTTAGAGTGCCGGCCTGTCACGCCGGAGGTCGCGGGTTCGAGCCCCGTCACTCGCGCCACTTCTCTACCTCTCCGGAAAACCTCAACCACAACTTTTTGCAGCGCACGCGCGATTGCGCGAGACACATATTTTACCCGCTGGTAAGGTGCGCTCGGTATCGGGTGAAAAGGCTTTGGTTGGACTTGCGCTGGGTGGCTGCCTGCGCTAACCACGGCGCGTTGCAACTCTCTTTACGGCTTGTCGACTCCGCCCTAGATGCCCCATGGCATGCGAGACAAGCAGGGTGATATGATGACTGAACTGCTCGGTTCTTACCTTCCGATCGCCATCTTCATCGGCATATCCTTGATCATCGGTATCGCGCTGCTCGTGGCGCCGTTTGCCGTGGCTTACAAGGCGCCCGATTCGGAAAAGCTGTCGGCCTACGAGTGCGGCTTCAATGCCTTTGATGATGCGCGCATGAAGTTCGACATCCGCTTCTATCTGGTGTCGATCCTCTTCATCATCTTCGACCTCGAAGTCGCCTTCCTGTTCCCCTGGGCAGTGTCTTTCGGTGAAATCGGCTGGTTCGGCTTCTGGTCGATGATGGTTTTCCTCGGTGTTCTCACCGTCGGCTTTATCTATGAATGGAAGAAGGGGGCGCTCGAATGGGAGTGATCCAATCCGACGCCACGATGGTGGCGCCTCAGGCCAAGGGCATCATTGACCCCAACACGGGCAAGCCCATCGGCAGCGACGACCGTTTCTTCGGCGAGATCAACAACGAGCTCGCCGACAAGGGCTTTCTGGTCACCTCGACCGACGAGCTGATCAACTGGGCCCGTACCGGCTCGCTGATGTGGATGACCTTCGGTCTCGCCTGCTGCGCCGTCGAAATGATGCAGCTGTCGATGCCGCGCTACGACGCCGAGCGCTTCGGCTTTGCGCCGCGCGCCTCACCGCGTCAGTCCGACGTGATGATCGTCGCCGGCACGCTGACCAACAAGATGGCGCCCGCACTCCGCAAGGTCTATGACCAGATGCCGGAACCGCGTTATGTCATCTCGATGGGCTCCTGCGCCAATGGCGGCGGCTACTATCATTATTCCTATTCCGTCGTGCGCGGCTGCGACCGCGTCGTGCCGGTCGATATCTACGTGCCGGGCTGTCCCCCCACGGCAGAAGCTCTGCTTTACGGCGTGATGCTCCTGCAGAAGAAGATCCGGCGCACGGGCACGATCGAGCGGTAAGGCGAAGGGACTGAAAACATGAGTGAAGCCCTGAACGAGCTTGCCTCCTACCTCGCCGAAATGCGCGGTGCGCTGATCGCGTCGAGCGAAATCAATTTCGGCGAGCTGACGCTGACGGCGAAGTCGGAAAACCTGATTTCGCTTTTGACCTTCCTGCGCGATGACGTCCAGTGCGGCTTCGTCAACCTGATCGACATCTGCGGAGTCGACTATCCGAAGCGCGAAGACCGTTTCGACGTGGTCTATCATCTGCTGTCGCCGCGTCAGAACCTGCGCATCCGCATCAAGGTTGCAACCGGCGAGTTCAAGCCAGTTCCGTCGGCCTGCCCAGTCTTTCCCGGCGCCGACTGGTTCGAGCGCGAAGCCTGGGACATGTACGGCATCCTGTTCACGGATCACCCAGACCTGCGCCGCATCTTGACCGACTACGGTTTCGAGGGCCATCCGCTGCGCAAGGACTTCCCCACGACTGGCTTCGTCGAGGTTCGTTACGACGACAGCGCCAAGCGCGTCGTCTACGAACCGGTCGAGCTCAAGCAGGAATTCCGCAATTTCGACTTCCTCTCGCCCTGGGAAGGCACGGACTACGTGCTGCCCGGCGATGAAAAAGCGGCCAAGTGAGCGGAAGGGCAGAGACCATGAACGAACACAACGTCCGCAACTTCAACATCAATTTTGGCCCGCAGCATCCGGCAGCGCATGGCGTTCTGCGCCTCGTGCTCGAACTCGACGGTGAAATCGTCGAGCGCGTCGATCCGCATATTGGCCTTCTGCATCGCGGCACCGAGAAGCTGATCGAGACCAAGACCTATCTGCAGGCGCTGCCCTATTTCGATCGTCTCGACTATGTCGCGCCGATGAACCAGGAGCATGCCTATTCGCTGGCCGTCGAAAAGCTGCTCGGCATCGAAATCCCGATCCGCGGCCAGCTGATCCGCGTTCTCTATTCGGAAATCGGCCGTATCCTGTCACATCTCCTGAACGTCACCACGCAGGCCATGGACGTCGGCGCGCTGACGCCGCCGCTCTGGGGCTTCGAGGAGCGCGAAAAGCTGATGGTGTTCTATGAGCGGGCCTCCGGTTCGCGCATGCATGCCGCCTATATCCGTCCCGGTGGCGTTCACCAGGATCTGCCCCACCAGCTGGTGGAGGACATCGGCAAGTGGTGTGACCAGTTCCCGGAAAAGCTCGACGATATCGACGACCTCCTGACTGGAAACCGTATCTTCAAGCAGCGCAACGTCGACATCGGCGTCGTCAGCCTCGACGATTGCTGGGCTTGGGGCTTCTCGGGCGTCATGGTCCGCGGTTCTGGCGCTGCCTGGGATCTGCGCAAGTCGCAGCCCTACGAGTGCTATGCCGATCTCGACTTCGACATCATGGTCGGCAAGAATGGCGATTGCTACGACCGCTACCTGATCCGCATGTTCGAAATGCGCGAGTCGGTGAAGATCATGAAGCAGTGCGTCAACCGCCTGCTGGGCGATGCCAAGACCGGTCCGGTGTCGTCGCTGGACGGCAAGGTCGTACCGCCGAAGCGTGGCGAGATGAAGCGTTCGATGGAAGGCCTGATCCACCACTTCAAGCTCTACACCGAAGGCTATCACGTGCCGGCCGGTGAGGTTTATGCCGCTGTCGAAGCCCCCAAGGGCGAATTCGGCGTCTTCCTCGTCTCCGACGGCACCAACAAGCCCTATCGCTGCAAGATCCGCGCGCCGGGTTATGCGCATCTGCAGGCCATGGATTTCATGTGCCGCGGCCACCAGCTGGCCGACGTCTCGGCGATCCTCGGCTCGCTCGACATCGTGTTCGGGGAAGTCGACCGCTGATGCTGAGAACCCTCGCAGCATTGCTGATCTGTCTCGGTGCCACCCAGGCGGTGGCCCAGGAGAACAGCGTGACCTCGTCGAGGGACGGAGTGTCGATGGCCAATCTGATCAAGGACGGATACGAGATCAAAAGCTCGAGCTGGACTGGCTCGAAGCTTTTCGTATTCCTCCAGAAAGACAAATCGGCCTATGCCTGCGAATTCGCCAATGTGACGAATACGCGGTGTGGTTCCATAAACTGAGACAAGGCGTGAGGAAGTATGTCCGTTCGTCGACTAGCCGAAGAGCAATTCCAGCCCGCAGGGTTTTCCTTCAATGCGGAAAACATCGCCTGGGCTGAGGCAACGATCCGCAAATACCCGGCTGGCCGCCAGCAATCGGCGGTGATCCCGCTGTTGATGCGGGCGCAGGAGCAGGAGGGCTGGGTCACGAAAGCCGCGATTGAGCATGTCGGCGAGATGCTCGACATGCCCTTCATCCGCGTCCTCGAAGTCGCGACCTTCTACACACAATTCCAGCTGAAGCCGGTCGGCACCCGCGCCCATATCCAGGTCTGTGGCACCACGCCCTGCATGCTGCGCGGCGCGGAAGACCTCATTCACGTCTGCAAGTCGAAGATCCATCCGGAGCCCTTCGAACGCAATGCCGAGGGCACGCTGTCCTGGGAAGAGGTCGAGTGTCAGGGCGCCTGCGTCAATGCGCCGATGGTGATGATCTTCAAGGATGCCTATGAAGATCTGACGGTGACGCAGCTCGAGCACATCATCGATCGCTTCGCCGCAGGCAAGGGTTCCGACATCAAGCCGGGTCCGCAGGTCGACCGCATCTTCTCGGCGCCCGCCGGTGGCCCGACCACGCTGACCGACGACATTCAGCCGATCCGTTTTAACGACACGCCTGCACCGGCACCGGCGAAGCCCGAGGAGGCCTCCGTGCCACCGGCGAATGCTGCAAAGCCCGTGACCGATGCGCCGGAAACCGACAAGAGCCTGAAGACGCCGGTAACCGCCAAGAAGGCGGCAGCCGAGAACATCAAGCAGAAGGGCGACAATGCCGACACGGCACGCCCGGTCGAAAAGGAAGTTGCGCCGGCTCCTGCTCCGGTCATGGACGAGAAGAACCGTCCTGCCGGCATCGAGCGCCCGGAAACGCCTGACGACCTGAAGATGATCTCGGGCGTGGGTCCGAAGATCGAGGCGACGCTGAATGGTCTCGGCGTCTACACGTTCGAGCAGATCGCCAAGTGGAAGAAGGCGGAGCGCGAGTGGGTCGACACCTATCTCAAGTTCTCCGGCCGCATCGAGCGGGACGACTGGGTCAAGCAGGCCAAGGCGCTCGCCAAGGGCGGCGAAGCGGAATACATCAAGGTCTTCGGCAAGAAGCCGCGCTGAGAGGTTAGGATATGTTGAGAGATCAGGATCGCATCTTTACGAATATCTACGGCCTCAAGGACAAGTCCCTGAAGGGCGCGATGTCGCGTGGCCACTGGGACGGTACCAAGCAAATCCTCGAAAAGGGCCGGGACTGGATCATCAATGAGATGAAGGCCTCCGGTCTTCGCGGTCGCGGCGGCGCAGGCTTCCCCACCGGTCTCAAGTGGTCCTTCATGCCGAAGGAGAGCGACGGCCGTCCGCACTACCTCGTGGTCAATGCCGACGAGTCGGAGCCCGGCACCTGCAAGGACCGCGAGATCATGCGTCATGATCCGCACACGCTGATCGAAGGCTGCGTCATCGCCTCCTTCGCCATGAACGCGCATCACGCCTTCATCTATGTCCGTGGCGAGTTCATGCGCGAGCGCGAAGCCCTGCAGGCCGCGATCGACGAGTGCTATGACTACGGTCTGCTCGGCAAGAACAACAAGCTCGGCTACGACATCGACATCGTCGTGCATCACGGCGCAGGCGCTTACATCTGCGGCGAAGAGACTGCATTGCTGGAAAGCCTGGAAGGCAAAAAGGGTCAGCCGCGTCTGAAGCCGCCGTTCCCGGCCAACATGGGTCTCTACGGCTGCCCGACCACGGTCAACAACGTCGAATCGATCGCCGTTGCGCCGACCATCCTGCGTCGCGGTGCGTCCTGGTATTCGAGCTTCGGCCGTCCGAACAATTCCGGCACCAAGCTTTTCTCGATCTCCGGCCACGTCAACAAGCCTTGCACGGTCGAAGATGCCATGTCGATCACCTTCCAGGAGCTGATCGAAAAGCATTGTGGCGGCATCCGCGGTGGCTGGGACAACCTGCTCGCGGTTATCCCCGGCGGCTCCTCAGTGCCTTGCGTTCCGGGCGCCCAGATGAAGGACGCCATCATGGACTATGATGGTCTGCGCGAACTGGGCTCCGGCCTCGGCACCGCCGCCGTCATCGTCATGGACAAGTCGACCGACATCGTGAAAGCGATCTGGCGTCTGTCTGCCTTCTACAAGCACGAGAGCTGCGGCCAGTGCACGCCGTGCCGCGAAGGCACGGGCTGGATGATGCGCGTCATGGAACGCATGGTGAAGGGCAATGCCCAGAAGCGTGAAATCGACATGCTCTTCCAGGTGACGAAGCAGGTGGAAGGTCACACGATCTGTGCATTGGGTGATGCGGCCGCTTGGCCGATCCAGGGCCTGATCAAGCATTTCCGTCCGGAAATGGAAAAGCGCATCGACCAGTACACCCGCAACGCGATCGCCCATGGGGTGGTCATGGAAGCGGCAGAATAAGGATCGACGGAGATGACGAGCTCTTCGGACAAGGGCGGGAAGAAGGGGCCGGACAAACCGGCTTCGGACGATCGCGCGCCCGAGGGGCTCGAAGACTTCATCTCCAACCCCGCGGCTGCCATGGCCGCTGCCACCGCCTTCGGTATGGGCATGGCGGCGCAGATGGGCAGGCTGTTCCTTGGTACGCTTCAGGGCGCCATGGACGTGACGGGCCAGCTCGCGCGGCAGCTGGAAGAAGAGCGCAAGGCAGCGGAAGCCGATAAGGCCGCCGCGCCGGAAGTGAAGACGGAAGCTCCGGTTGAGATCACTCGAACGGAGCCGCCTGCGCCGAAGGCAAGTGCAAAGGTGAAAGCCGCAAAGCCGGCCGCACCGAAAGCAAAGGCCAAGGCGCCTGCAAAGGCAGCGGTTACGAAGGTTGGCAAGCCGAAGCCCACGCCGAAGGCAAAGGCCGCAGTAGCGCCGAAGGCCAAGGCTGGGCCCGAGGCTGCCGTGACGCCGAAGCCGAAAGTCAAGGCTGCGTCCAAAGCCGAGGCTGCACCTAAGGCTGAGGCAAAGCCGAAGGTCGAGGCCAAGGTTGAAGCTGCCACTCCGGCGCCGAAGCCGAAGAAGACCAGCGGCAAGGCCGACGATCTGAAGAAGATTGACGGCGTCGGCCCGAAGGTTGAACAGGTTCTGAAGGGCAGGGGGATCTCCCGCTTCCAGGACCTGGCGGCGATGGATGAAAAGGCGCTGGCCGCGCTGGACAAGGAATTGGGTCTCGATGGCCGTGTGCTGCGAGACGACTGGGCAGGGCAGGCGCGCCGATTGGCGGGCGGCAAGGCTCGGTCAGGCAAGTGAGACTACGGTTCGGCCGCGCGGGGGCGATGCGCCGGGCTTGAGGGATAAATCGGGTGGCCTTTCATCCCCATGCGGAGAAGGCTGCCAGTCGCGGCAGAGATGCCACGGCAGGATGCGCGGAAGCGTGAGGCAGGAAGGCGAATATGACTAAGCTGAAGATCGACGGAAAAGAGATCGAGGTTCCGGATCATTTCACGCTGTTGCAGGCGTGCGAGGAAGCGGGCGCCGAGGTTCCGCGCTTTTGTTTCCATGAACGGCTGTCGGTCGCCGGCAATTGCCGCATGTGCCTCGTCGAGGTGAAGGGTGGCCCGCCGAAGCCGGCAGCCTCCTGCGCCATGGGCGTACGCGACATCCGTGGTGGCCCGAACGGCGAACTGCCGGAAGTCTTCACCAACACGCCGATGGTCAAGAAGGCCCGCGAAGGTGTGATGGAATTCCTGCTGATCAATCACCCGCTGGATTGCCCGATCTGCGACCAGGGTGGCGAATGCGACCTGCAGGACCAGGCCATGGCCTTCGGTATCGATAGCTCGCGCTACACTGAGAACAAGCGCGCCGTCGAAGACAAGTATATCGGACCGCTGGTCAAGACCGTGATGAACCGCTGCATTCACTGCACGCGCTGCGTCCGCTTCACCACCGAAGTCGCAGGTATAGCTGAACTCGGCCTGATCGGCCGTGGCGAGGATGCCGAAATCACGACTTATCTTGAGCAGGCTATGACGTCCGAGCTGCAGGGCAATGTCGTCGACCTCTGCCCGGTCGGCGCGCTGACCTCCAAGCCCTTCGCCTTTACCGCCCGTCCTTGGGAACTGAACAAGACCGAATCGATCGACGTCATGGACGCGCTGGGTTCTGCCATCCGCGTCGACACGCGCGGCCGCGAAGTCATGCGCATCATGCCGCGCGTCAACGAGCAGATCAACGAAGAGTGGATCTCCGACAAGACACGCTTCATCTGGGATGGCCTGAAGACGCAGCGTCTCGACCGCCCCTATGTGAAGAAGGATGGCCGCCTGCAGCCCGCCAGCTGGGCCGAAGCCTTTGCCGCCATCAAGTCGGCAGTCGCCTCGACCTCAGCTGACAAGATCGGTGCAGTCGCTGGTGACCTTGCTTCCGTTGAAGAAATCTTCGCGCTGAAGTCGCTCGTCAACGCTCTGGGGTCATCGAACACCGACTGTCGCCAGGATGGGACGGCACTCGATCCGTCGCTCGGTCGCTCGACCTACGTCTTCAACGCCGGCATCGAAGGCATCGAAGCAGCAGACGCCATCCTCATCATCGGCGCCAACCCGCGTTACGAAGCTGCCGTTCTCAACGCCCGCATCCGCAAGCGCTGGCGCCGTGGCGGCCTGCCGATCGGCGTGATCGGCGAAGGCGGCGACCTGCGTTACCCTTACGAATATCTCGGCGCCGGCACGGAAACCCTGTCCGAACTCGTCTCCGGCAAGAACAACTTTGCTGAAGCGTTGAAGGCCGCCAAGAACCCGATGATCATCATCGGCCAGGGCGCGCTGACGGGTGCAGACGGTAAGAGCGTTCTGGCGAACGCCGCAAAGCTCGCCAACGATGTCGGCGCCATCACCGATGAGTGGAACGGCTTCTCCGTCCTGCACACCGCAGCCTCGCGCGTTGGCGCTCTCGACCTCGGCTTTGTGCCGGGCGAAGGTGCAGTCGTCGCCGGTCAGATGCTGTCATCGCTCGACGTCGTCTTCCTGCTCGGCGCCGACGAGCTCGACTTCTCCGCCAAGACCGCCAAATGTGTCGTCTATATCGGCAGCCACGGCGACAACGGCGCCCATTATGCCGACGTCATCCTGCCGGGTGCGACCTACACCGAGAAGTCGGGCACCTGGGTCAACACCGAAGGCCGCGTCCAGATGGGCAACCGCGCCGGCTTTGCGCCGGGCGAGGCTCGCGAAGACTGGGCGATCCTGCGTGCATTGTCCGACGTCCTCGGCAAGAAGCTGCCGTTTGATTCGCTGTCGCAGTTGCGTGGTCTTCTTTATGAAGCCTACCCGCATTTCGCCGAGATCGACGAGATCGCAGCCGGCTCTTCGGCCGATATTGCTGCACTGGCGAAAAAACCCGGGAAGATGGGCAAGTCTCTGTTTGCGTCGCCGGTCAAAGACTTCTATTTGACGAACCCGATCGCACGCGCTTCGGCCGTCATGGCAGAGTGCTCGGCATTGGCCCGCAACAATTTCAAGGCCGCGGCAGAGTAAGGGCAGGGGACCATGGATAATTTCGTTTCCACCTATGTGTGGCCGGCGGCCATCATGATCGGGCAGTCCCTGCTGCTGCTCGTCTGCCTTCTGGTGTTCATCGCCTACATCCTGCTTGCAGACCGCAAGATCTGGGCGGCGGTTCAGCTACGTCGCGGCCCGAACGTCGTCGGCCCCTGGGGTCTGTTCCAGTCCTTCGCCGACCTTTTGAAGTTCGTCTTCAAGGAGCCGGTCATTCCGGCGGGCGCCAACAAGGGCGTCTTCCTGCTGGCCCCGCTCGTTGCCGTGACGCTGGCGCTCGCAACCTGGGCCGTCATCCCGGTCAACTCCGGATGGGTGATCGCCAACATCAATGTTGGCATCCTTTTCGTCTTCGCGGTCTCCTCGCTCGAAGTCTACGGCATCATCATGGGTGGCTGGGCGTCGAACTCGAAATACCCCTTCCTCGGCGCGCTCCGCTCGGCAGCGCAAATGGTCTCCTACGAAGTCTCGATGGGCTTCGTCATCGTCACCGTCTTGCTCTGCGTCGGTTCTCTGAACCTGACCGACATCGTCCTGTCGCAGAACGACGGCCTCGGCACGATGATGGGTCTGCCTGCCTCCTTCCTCGACTGGCACTGGCTGGCGCTCTTCCCGATGTTCGTGATCTTTTTCATCTCGGCACTGGCAGAAACCAACCGCCCGCCCTTCGACCTTCCGGAAGCCGAATCCGAACTCGTCGCCGGCTTCATGGTCGAATATGGCTCGACCCCGTACATGATGTTCATGCTCGGCGAATATGCAGCCATCGTGCTGATGTGCTCGCTGACCACGATCCTCTTCCTCGGAGGCTGGCTGCCGCCGGTCGACGTCTGGTTCCTCAACTGGGTCCCGGGCATCATCTGGTTCGTGCTGAAGGCATCCATGGTCTTCTTCATGTTCGCCATGGTGAAGGCCTTTGTTCCGCGCTACCGCTATGACCAGCTGATGCGTCTCGGCTGGAAGGTCTTCCTTCCGATCTCGCTCGCCATGGTCATCATCACTGCATTCGTGCTGAAGCTGATGGGTTGGGCGTGATGACGCCCGCCTGGAAACTTCGCTGATTAGGAGAACAAGATGGCTGCCATTACACAGGCTATCAATTCGATCTTCCTGAAGGAGTTCGTCGGCGCCTTCTTTCTGTCGATGCGCTACTTCTTCAAGCAGAAGGCGACGATCAACTATCCGTTCGAGAAGGGCCCGGTTTCGCCGCGCTTCCGGGGCGAGCATGCGCTGCGCCGTTATCCAAACGGCGAAGAGCGCTGCATCGCCTGCAAGCTCTGCGAGGCGATCTGTCCTGCCCAGGCCATTACCATCGAGGCCGGTCCGCGCCGCAACGACGGCACCCGCCGCACGGTGCGTTACGACATCGACATGGTGAAGTGCATTTATTGCGGCTTCTGCCAGGAAGCCTGCCCGGTCGACGCGATTGTCGAGGGACCGAACTTCGAGTTCGCCACCGAGACCCGTGAAGAACTCTACTTCGACAAGGCTCGCCTGCTCGACAACGGCGACCGCTGGGAACGTGAAATCGCGCGCAATATCGCGATCGACTCGCCCTACCGCTGATCCCTTAGGGATCGATCGTCTTGGGCGGAGCGCGGGGCTTCGCCGGGGCAAACTTGAAATTTGTAACGGGCGTGCCGATGGGGATATCGGTCACGCCTTATCGGGCGGCGGGGCAGGGCCCTCGTCCGGGGGAAGATGAAAAGGCACCAACATGGGTCTTCAGGCTCTCTTTTTCTATCTCTTCGCCTTTGTCGCGGTGGCTTCGGCCTTCATGGTGATATCGGCTCGGAATCCGGTCCATTCGGTCCTGTTCCTCATTCTGACCTTCATCAACGCATCGGGCCTTCTGCTTCTCACCGGAGCTGAATTCCTGGCGATGATCCTGCTCGTCGTCTATGTCGGCGCGGTCGCGGTTCTCTTCCTCTTCGTCGTGATGATGCTCGACATCGACTTCACGGAGCTGAGGGCAGGGGCGGCGAGATACGCACCCATCGGCGCTCTGATCGGTCTCATCGTTGCGGTCGAGCTCGTCGTTGTCATCGGCGGTACCACGATCAGCCCGGAAGCACTGAATGCGATCACCCAGCCAATCCCGGCAGTCGTGGACCGCCAGAACACCCAGGCGCTCGGCGACGTGCTCTACACGGATTACGTCTTCTTCTTCCAGATCGCGGGCCTCGTCCTGTTCGTCGCCATGATCGGCGCGATCGTGCTGACACTGCGCCACCGCACCAACATCAAGCGCCAGGACATTTCCGCTCAAGTCGCCCGCACGCCCGAGACTGCCGTCAAGGTGGTCAAGGTCAAGCCGGGCCAGGGCGTCTGAGCCGAGCAAGAGGTCAAGGAACAGAAAAATGGAAATCGGTCTTTCCCACTACCTCACGGTCAGTGCCATCCTCTTCACTCTCGGGGTCTTCGGCATCTTCCTGAACCGCAAGAACATCATCGTCATTCTGATGTCGGTCGAACTGATCCTGCTCGCTGTGAACATCAACATGGTGGCCTTTTCGAGCTTCCTCGGCGATCTCGTCGGCCAGGTTTTTGCCCTGTTCATCCTGACGGTGGCGGCGGCAGAAGCCGCAATCGGCCTCGCGATCCTGGTGGTCTTCTATCGTAATCGCGGCTCGATCGCCGTCGAAGACGTCAACATGATGAAGGGCTGATCGGGTCATGATCTACAAGGCTATCGTCTTTCTCCCCCTGATCGGCTTCCTGGTTGCCGGCCTTTTCGGCCGCCAGATCGGCGCCAAGGCGTCGGAATACATCACCACCGGTCTGATGATCATTGTCGCGGTCCTCTCGTGGATCGTCTTCTTCAACGTCGCCATGAGCCATGAGGCCCACGAGGTCATCAAGGTGCCCGTGCTGCGCTGGATCCAGTCCGGCGGCATCGACGTCGAGTGGGCCTTCCGCGTCGACACGCTGACGGCTGTGATGTTCGTCGTCGTCAACTCGGTGTCGTGTCTCGTGCACCTCTACTCGATCGGCTACATGCATCACGACCCGCATCGGCCGCGTTTCTTTGCCTATCTGTCGCTCTTCACCTTCGCGATGTTGATGCTCATAACGTCGGACAATCTGCTGCAGATGTTCTTCGGCTGGGAAGGCGTGGGCTTGGCGTCCTACCTGCTGATCGGCTTCTGGTACAAGAAGCCGTCCGCTTCGGCTGCCGCCATGAAGGCCTTCATCGTCAACCGCGTCGGTGACTTCGGCTTCATCCTCGGCATTTCCGCGCTGTTCGTGATGTTCGGCTCGATCAACCTCGAGACGATCTTTGCCTCGGCGCAGTCCTATCTTCCGACCGATCCCGCAGCTTCGCCGGAAGTGGTACTCAACCTCTTCGGCATGCAGCTCGACCGCAGCCATGCGCTGACCGGCGCCTGCCTGCTGCTCTTCATGGGCGCGATGGGCAAGTCTGCGCAGTTCCTGCTGCACACCTGGCTGCCGGACGCCATGGAAGGCCCGACCCCGGTATCGGCGCTCATTCATGCTGCGACCATGGTTACCGCCGGCGTCTTCCTCGTCGCCCGCATGTCGCCGGTCTTCGAACTGTCGCCGGACGCCCTTGTTATCGTAACCATTGTCGGTGCGATCACGGCCTTCTTTGCCGCGACCGTCGGCCTCGTGCAGAACGACATCAAGCGCGTCATCGCCTATTCGACCTGCTCGCAGCTCGGTTACATGTTCGTGGCGCTCGGCGTCGGCGCCTATGGCGCGGCTGTCTTCCACCTCTTCACGCACGCCTTCTTCAAGGCGCTGCTGTTCTTGGGCGCCGGTTCCGTCATCCATGCGGTCGATGGCGAGCAGGACATGCGTTACATGGGTGGTCTGCGTAAGCACATCCCCTATACCTTCTGGGCCATGACCATCGGCACGCTGGCCCTGACCGGCGTCGGTATCCCCGGCACGATCATCGGCTTTGCCGGTTTCTTCTCGAAGGATGCCATCATCGAATCGGCCTTCGCCTCGCATAGCTCGGTCGGCGTCTTCGCCTTTACCTTGCTCGTGATTGCCGCTCTCTTCACCAGCTTCTACTCGTGGCGCCTGGCCTTCATGACCTTCTTCGGCAAGCCGCGCGCTTCCGCCGATGTCATGCACCACGTTCACGAATCGCCGATGGTCATGCTGCTGCCGCTGCTCTTGCTCGGCATCGGCGCGATCTTCGCTGGCGTGATCTTCCACGACTACTTCTTCGGTCACCACTATGTCGAATTCTGGAAGGGCGCGCTCTTCACGCTTCCCGACAACCAGATCCTCGAAGAGTTCCACCACGTTCCGCTGTGGGTGAAGTGGAGCCCCTTCTTCGCCATGGCCCTCGGTTTCGTGACCGCCTGGTACATGTATATCAAGAACCCCTCGGCGCCGAAGAAGCTCGCCGAACAGCAGTGGATGCTCTACCAGTTCCTGCTCAACAAGTGGTACTTCGACGAGCTCTACGACTTCCTCTTCGTTCGCTCCGCCAAGGCGCTCGGCCGCTTCCTCTGGAAGAAGGGTGACGTTGCCACCATCGACGCCTATGGCCCGAACGGTGTTGCCTCTGCCGTCGGCGGCCTGACTCAGCGGGTCGTTCGCCTGCAGTCCGGCTACCTCTACCACTATGCCTTCGCGATGCTCATCGGCATTGCGGCCCTCGTTACCTGGATGATGCTCGGGAGCTCCCTCTGATGACCGATTGGCCCATTCTCTCGACGGTCACCTTCCTGCCTCTGGTCGGCGTGGCTCTGCTGCTGCTGACCCGTGGTGACACTTCTCTTGGCCGCCGCAACATCCTGAACGTCGCGCTTCTGACGACGGTCTTCACCTTCGTCGTGTCGCTCTTCATCTGGATCAACTTCGACAATTCGAATGTCGGGTTCCAGATGGTGGAGAAGCATGCCTGGCTCGGGACCGGCATTTCCTACCATGTCGGTGTCGACGGCATCTCGATGCTGTTCGTCATCCTGACGACGCTGCTCATGCCCTTCTGCATTCTCGCCAGCTGGAATTCTGTCGAGAAGCGCCTGAAGGAATACATGATCGCATTCCTGGTCCTCGAGACCCTGATGATCGGCGTCTTCGTGTCGCTCGACATCGTGCTCTTCTACGTCTTCTTCGAAGCCGGCCTCATTCCGATGTTCATCATCATCGGTGTCTGGGGTGGCAAGGACCGCGTCTATGCGTCCTACAAGTTCTTCCTCTACACGCTGCTCGGCTCGGTGCTGATGCTGCTCGCCATCATGGCCATGTACTGGGATGCCGGCACGACCGATATCGCAGCACTCCTGCAGCACGACTTCCCGCCGGAAATGCAGACCTGGCTGTGGCTCGCCTTCTTCGCCTCATTCGCGGTGAAGATGCCGATGTGGCCTGTTCATACCTGGCTGCCGGACGCGCACGTTCAGGCGCCGACCGCGGGTTCCGTGATCCTGGCGGGCATCCTGCTGAAGCTTGGCGGCTACGGCTTCCTACGTTTCTCGCTGCCGATGTTCCCGCTGGCGTCCGATTTCTTCGCGCCCTTCGTCTTCACGCTGTCGGTCATTGCGATCATCTACACCTCGCTGGTCGCGATGATGCAGGAAGACATCAAGAAGCTGATCGCCTATTCCTCCGTCGCCCATATGGGCTACGTGACCATGGGTATCTTTGCTGCCAACCAGCAGGGCGTGCAGGGTGCGATCTTCCAGATGATCAGCCATGGCTTCGTCTCCGGCGCGCTGTTCCTCTGCGTCGGCGTGATCTATGACCGTCTCCACACCCGCGAGATCGCGGCCTATGGTGGTCTGGTCAACAACATGCCGAAATATGCGCTCGCCTTCATGGTCTTCACCATGGCCAATGTCGGCCTGCCGGGCACCTCAGGCTTCGTCGGTGAATTCCTCACCCTGATCGGCGTCTTCCGCGTCAACACCTGGGTTGCGCTCTTTGCCGCAACCGGCGTCATCCTCTCGGCGGCTTACGCACTCTGGCTCTACCGCCGGGTCGTCTTCGGTGCGCTCGAGAAGGAGAGCCTGAAGGCTATGCTCGATCTCTCAGCCCGCGAAAAGCTCGTGCTTTACCCGCTGATCGCACTCACCATCTTCTTCGGTGTCTATCCGGCTCCCATCCTCGATGCGACCGCAGCTTCCGTCGACAACCTGGTGAACAACTACTCCGCAGCCTTGCAAGCAGCCCAGTCCCTGGCGCTGATTGCGAACTGACGACAGGATCCTTTGGACATGACCGTTGAAACTCTCATTGCTAGCCTGCATCTGGTCACGCCGGAACTGATCCTGGCCGTGGGCGCCATGGTGCTGCTCATGATCGGCGTGTTTTCGGGCGATAAGTCGAACAGTGTCGTCACCGGGCTCGCGATCGCGCTCCTGATCTTCTCCGGCGCCTGGCTGGTCTTCTCGGGCGCCGAAGGCGAAGCCTTCAACGGGGCCTACGTCGCCGACGGCTATGCCAAGTTCATGAAGATCCTTGCGCTCATCGGTTCGGTGACGGCGATGATCATGGCGGTCGGCCACGCTCGCTTTGACCACCTCGACAAGTTCGAGTTTCCGGTCCTGCTGGTGCTTGCCACGCTCGGCGTCATGCTGCTGATCTCGGCCAACGACCTGATCGCCCTCTATCTCGGCCTCGAACTGATGTCGCTCGCGCTCTACGTCGTCGCAGCCATCAACCGGGACAGCCTGCGCTCGACGGAAGCCGGCCTGAAGTACTTCGTCCTCGGTGCGCTCTCGTCGGGCATGCTGCTCTACGGCATGTCGCTGGTCTACGGCTTCACCGGCAATATCGGCTTTGACGAAATCGCTGCCGTTCTTTCCGCTGGCGAACCGTCGCTCGGCCTGATCTTCGGTCTCGTCTTCGTGCTTGCCGGTCTGGCCTTCAAGATCTCTGCCGTTCCGTTCCACATGTGGACGCCGGATGTTTACGAAGGCGCGCCGACCCCGGTAACCGCCTTCCTGGCCGCCGCCCCGAAGGTCGGCGCCATGGCCATATTCGTGCGCATCGTCATCGACGCCTTCCTGCCGATCTTCGCGGAATGGCAGCAGATCGTCGTGTTTATCTCGATCGCCTCCATGGTGCTCGGTTCGGTCGCGGCTATCGGGCAGAGGAATATCAAGCGACTGATGGCCTATTCCTCGATTGGTCACATGGGGTACGCGCTGGTCGGTCTTGCTGCCGGTAACGACACCGGCGTCGCCGGCGTTCTGATCTACATGATGATCTACCTGGTGATGACGCTCGGCACATTCGCCTGCATCATGGCTATGCGTCAGAAGGAAGGTGGCAATGTCGAGAACATCGACGATCTCGCCGGCCTGTCGACCACGCGTCCCTTTATGGCCTTCGTGCTGACTGCGCTGATGTTCTCGCTCGCTGGCATTCCGCCGCTCGCAGGCTTCTTCGCCAAGTACTTCGTCTTCGTCGCCGCCATCGAAGCCAAGCTTTACGCGCTCGCCATTATCGGCGTTCTCGCCTCGGTCATCGGCGCCTACTACTATCTGCGCATCATCAAGGTCATGTGGTTCGACGAAGCCAAGGGCGAATTCGCCCGCACCTCCGTCGAACTGCGCCTCGTCTTCGGTCTCTCCGGTCTCTTCGTGGTCGGTTACGTCCTCTTCGGCGGCCCGCTCGGCACCGCTGCGGAAGCAGCTGCAAAGACGTTGTTTAATTGACCAGCCTCGGAAGACCGCGCCGGATCTCGCTCGACGATTTCCGGCACGAAGCCTTAGACGAAGTCTCGTCCACCAACACGGAAGCATTCGCCCGCGCTCGCGCGGGCGATTCCGGTTTTCTCTGGCTGACGGCTGAACGTCAGACCGGCGGCCGCGGTCGTCGCGGCCGTCCCTGGGTGTCGGAACGCGGCAATCTTTATTCGACGCTGCTGCTGATCGATCCCGCACCGACCGAGCAGCTCGGCTCGCTCCCGCTCGCTGTTGCGCTCGCCGTACATGCCGCCGTCCAATCGGTCATGCCGCTGGGCGGTGAACCTGTCGAGATCAAGTGGCCCAACGACGTGTTGATCGGCCGCAAGAAGACTTCAGGCATCCTGCTGGAAGCGGAACGCGTCGCCGATGGACGCATGGCGCTCGCGATCGGCATCGGTATCAACCTGGCGCACCGCCCGGATCTGACGCTCTACCCGGTCACCTCGCTCGCCGATCAGGGCGTGTCGATCTCACCGCCCGAATTTTTTGCCCGCCTCTTTGTCGAGATGGCCGAGGCGCTTTCGGTCTGGGACGAGGGCAGGGGTATTGCCGAGATCGTGCGCCGCTGGCGCGGTGTCGCCTGCGGGATCGGTGAGAAAATTACGGTGAACCTGCCGGATCGCTCGATTTCCGGTATCTTTTCCGGAATCGATGATAAGGGAATTTTGTTGCTCGACCGGGGCCCCGACGGAATGATGTCGGTTGCCGCCGGAGATGTGTTTTTCGGGTAGACTGGATCGGAAAGAAGAATGGCCAAGAACGACGAACTGGTTTTCCTGCCGCTGGGCGGCGTGGGTGAAATCGGCATGAACCTCGCATTGTACGGCTATGGCCCGCCGTCCAATCGCCAATGGATCATGGTCGACTGCGGCGTCACTTTCGCCGGTCCAGAACTTCCCGGCGTCGATCTCGTGCTGCCCGACATCGAATTCATCAAGAAGCAGAAGAAGAACCTCAAGGGCATTATCATCACCCATGCCCATGAGGACCACTACGGCGCTTTGAACGATTTGTGGCCTGGCCTCAATGTGCCTGTCTATGCCTCGCGTTTCACCGCCGGCATGCTGGAAGCCAAGCGCGACTATGAAGGCTCGCGCGCCGAGATCCCGATCACGCCGTTCAAGCAGGGCGACCGGATCAATGTCGGCCCCTTTGAAATCGAAGCCATTGGCGTCAATCACTCGATCCCCGAGCCCATGTCGCTCGTCATCCGCACGCCGCTCGGCAATGTCGTGCACACCGGCGACTGGAAGATCGATCACAATCCTTCGCTCGGGCCACTGACCGATGAAGCCCGCTTCCGCGCAGTCGGCGACGAGGGCGTCCTCGCACTGCTCTGCGATTCGACCAATGCACTGCGTGACGGTGTCTCTCCCTCCGAGGAGGAAGTCTCCAAGGGGCTGCAGAACATCATCGAGGCAGCCGAAGGCCGGGTGGCCATCACCACCTTCTCCTCCAATGTCGGGCGCATCCGCTCGATCGCCCAGGCGGCTGAAGCGGCCGGCCGCGAAGTCTTGCTGCTTGGCAGCTCGCTGAAGCGCGTCACTAACGTCGCCCAGGACATCGGCATCATGGAAGGCATCCGCCCCTTCATCGCCGAGGACGAATACGGTTTCATCCCGCGCAACAAGGTCGTCGTCATCCTGACGGGCAGCCAGGGTGAGGCGCGTGCAGCGCTTGCCAAGCTTTCGCGAGACGAGATGCGCAATGTCGCGCTCACCGCAGGCGACACCGTCGTCTTCTCGTCGCGCGCCATCCCCGGCAACGAAAAGGCGATCCTCGAGATCAAGAACGGCCTGATCGAACAGGGTGTGCACATCATTACCGACAGTGAAGCCCTCGTGCACGTCTCGGGTCACCCGCGTCGCAATGAACTCTTGCAGATGTACCAGTGGACTCGCCCCCAAATGCTGGTGCCCGTGCATGGAGAGGCAGCCCACCTTGTCGCCCAGAAGGATCTGGCGCTGCAGGCCGGCATTCCGATGGTGCCGCGTGTCCGCAATGGCGACATGCTGCGCATTGCGCCGGGTCCGGCCGAAGTCATCGACCAGGCCCATTTCGGCCGTGTCTACAAGGACGGCAGGCTTGTCGGCGATATCGAGGAAATGGGCATCGCCGACCGGAAGAAGCTGTCCTATGTCGGCCATGTCGCCGTCAGCGTGCTTCTCGACAGCCGTTTGGACTTCCTCGGTGATCCCGATGTCGTCCCCTTCGGCCTGCCGGAGTATGATCACGAGGGCGAGTTGATGGAGGACACGCTGTACGACGCCGTCCTCGGCGCCGTCGAAAGCATTCCGCGCAGCCGCCGCAAGGATCTCGAGACGGTTCGCGAGGCCATCCGCCGTGCAGTACGCTCGACCGCCAACGAGGTCTGGGGCAAGAAGCCGATTGTCACCGTTTTCTTGACCAAAGTCTGAGGGACGAGGCGGGCAGGGATAACCTAATCTTTGCCCGCAACGCCAGGAGGAAAGCATGCTCGGCCGCGTCAACCACATCGCCATTGCCGTTCCGGATCTCGCTGCCGCAACCGCAAGCTACCGCGACACGCTGGGCGCCAAGGTGTCCCAGGCGCAGGCTCTGCCGGAGCATGGCGTGACGGTTGTTTTCGTCGAACTGGAAAATACCAAGGTTGAACTTCTGGAGCCGCTGGGCGAGGCCTCGCCGATCGCAGCCTTCCTGGACAAGAACCCATCGGGCGGCATGCATCATATCTGTTACGAGGTCGCGGACATCCTGGCGGCCCGTGACCAGCTTGCGGCCACCGGAGCCCGCGTGCTCGGAAGCGGTGAGCCGAAGATCGGTGCCCATGGCAAGCCGGTGCTCTTCCTTCACCCGAAGGATTTCTACGGCACTCTGATCGAACTCGAGCAGGTCTGACGGCGCCATCACATAATGCTGAAATCTTGTTGATCGAGCTGGATTGCGCCCTGCGACGCTTTTGTCTTTGTGCCGGCCGTCTTCCGCGATTATAGGGTGACGAAAGGCGCGGGCGCATAAGCCCGTGCCGGATCAAGTCTGGAGCGAGAAATCATGGCGATCCTGTCGGGACTGGCGGTCTATTTCGTAATCTGGTGGCTGACCCTGTTCGCCGTCCTGCCGATCGGACTGCGCACCCAGGACGAGGATCAGAATGTCGTGCCGGGAACGGTTGCAAGCGCCCCGACCCGATTCCGCGCTGCCAGGATCTTCCTCACGACCACGATTGTCTCAGGGCTGATCTATGGCGCCTGGTATGTTGCCGGCACCTATTTTGGCATCGGCTTCAAGGATCTACCGGTGATTATGCCGGGCGTTGATCCTTGAAATGTGCAGTTAGGCGGCCAAATCCGGCAGATCATGTAACAAGGCAAAAAAAAACAAGGTCCAAAGACCTTGTTCCAAATCATCGCGTGATCCTTCACCATTTAAGGGGCTGCGAACTAGCGCGCCGAGATCTGATCCTCCCAAGACTTGACCGCGAGTGTGGCAAAGATTTGTACTCCCTGCCTCTTTTATGGGCTGAACCTAGCCCAAACGATGGTCGTTGTCACCCCTGAATCTTGCAGAATTGTTACACTTGTCCAAAAAAAATTCTGATGTCGTTTTTGTCGTATGAAGGTCATGGAATGACCGGATTTGCAGTGTTTGTCCGTCCGGATACGACGCGATTTTGTTCGTCGCCGGTCGCGCGCGACATCCCTCTGTGGGCGAGGAGGGCGAACGGCGCTTGCGGGTTTTCTTCTCATGTCCAACCGGCTATGAACGCTTCCTGACAACCCGTTTCAATCGCTGATTCCGCCGCTCTGGCGGAATCGACAACCATCTGGAATTCGTTATGCGTCTGTCGCGCTACTTCATGCCGATCCTGAAGGAAAATCCCAAGGAAGCCGAGATCGTCTCCCACCGCCTGATGCTGCGGACGGGCATGATCCGCCAGCAGAGCCAGGGGATCTATTCCTGGCTGCCGCTCGGCAAGCGCGTGCTCGACAAGGTCAACGCCATCATCCGCGAAGAACAGAACCGCGCCGGTGCCATCGAGCTCTCCATGCCGACCCTCCAGTCGGCGGAGCTCTGGCAGGAAAGCGGTCGCTACGAGGATTACGGCAAGGAAATGCTGCGCATCCGCGACCGGCAGGACCGCCCCATGCTCTATGGCCCGACCAACGAAGAGATGATCACCGACATCTTCCGTTCGTCGGTCAAGTCCTACAAGAGCCTGCCGCTCAATCTCTACCATATCCAGCTGAAGTTCCGTGACGAGATCCGTCCGCGCTTCGGCACCATGCGCTCGCGCGAATTCCTGATGAAGGATGCCTATTCCTTCGACCTGACCCAGGCCGACGCCATCCACTCCTACAACAAGATGTTCGTCGCTTACTTGCGGACCTTCGATCGTCTTGGCCTGCGCGCCATTCCGATGCGCGCCGATACCGGCCCGATCGGCGGCAATCACAGCCACGAATTCATCATTCTGGCTGACACCGGTGAATCGGAAGTCTTCTGCCACAAGAGCTTCGTCGATTTCGACATTCCCTCCGCCGACACCGATTTCGACAGCGTGGATGGCCTGCAGACGATCTTCGACAAATGGACCTCGGTCTATGCCGCAACGTCCGAAATGCATGACGAGGTAGCCTTCGACGCAATCGCGGACGGCGACCGCCTGTCGGCGCGCGGCATCGAGGTCGGCCACATCTTCTATTTCGGCACGAAATATTCCGAGCCGATGGGCGCGAAGGTGCAAGGGCCTGATGGCAAGGAACACCTTGTCCACATGGGCTCCTACGGCATTGGCCCGACGCGCCTTGTTCCCGCCATCATCGAAGCCTCGCATGACGACAACGGAATCATCTGGCCGGCCTCGGTCGCGCCGTTCGATGCCGTCGTGATCAACATGAAGCCGGGCGACGACGGCTGCGATACCACCTGCGATCGGCTCTATGTCGCGCTGCAGAACGCCGGCAAGGATGTGCTCTACGACGATACCGACGATCGCGCCGGTACGAAGTTCGCGACCGCCGATCTGATCGGCGTTCCGGTTCAGGTGATCGCCGGCCCGCGGGCCGTCGCGGCAGGCGAGGTTGAACTCAAGGACCGCAAGACGGGCGCCCGCGAGACCCTGACCATCGAGGCGGCGATCAACAAGCTGACGGCTTGAGGCATAAGAAGCTTCAGCCGACGAGAGTTGGGTGATCGAGACCGTGATCCCGAGGCAAGGAGAGACCATGGCGACGACGGCCGCTGGCAACGAGACGGCAGCAACCGGCAAGGCAGCATCCGCGCGTGCCTTTTCCGGCTTTGAACGGATGGTGGCCTGGCGTTACCTTCGCGCCCGGCGCAAGGAAGCCTTCATTTCCGTAATCGCGGGCTTCTCCTTCATCGGCATCATGCTCGGCGTCGCCACGCTGATCATCGTCATGGCCGTGATGAACGGCTTCCGCACGGAACTCGTCTCGCGCATTCTCGGCATCAACGGTCACATGATTGTCCAGGCGGTCGACCAGCCCCTGAGCGACTATGCCGGTCTCGCCGAGCGCTTTGCGGCCGTGCCCGGCGTCACCATGGCGCTGCCGCTGGTCGAGGGGCAGACACTTGCCTCGGGTCGCGAAGGTGCTGGCACCGGCGCACTCGTGCGCGGTATCCGCCCGGATGATCTCACCAAGCTCTCTGTCGTCTCGTCCAACATCCGGTCCGGCGACATGGTCGGCTTCGCCACGGGGCAGGGCGTGCTGATCGGTTCTCGCATGGCCGCCCAGCTCGGCCTCTCGGCCGGCGATACGATCACGCTCGTCTCCCCCGAAGGCGACGTGACACCGCTCGGCGTCAACCCGCGCGTCAAATCCTATCCCGTCTCGGGTATCTTCGAGATCGGCATGTCGGAATATGACGCCTCGATCATCTATATGCCGCTCGAGGAATCGCAGCTTTATTTCAACGTCGAGGGCATCGTCCAATCGATCGAGCTCTTCATCTCGGATCCGGATGCCGTGGACGAGCTGCGCCCGTTGATCGAGGAAGCCGCCGGCCGCCAGATCTTCCTGACCGACTGGCGCCAGCGCAACCAGACCTTCTTCTCGGCGCTGCAGGTCGAGCGGAACGTCATGTTCATGATCCTGACGCTGATCGTTCTCGTCGCCGCCCTCAACATCATCTCCGGCCTCATCATGCTGGTGAAGGACAAGGCGAGCGACATCGCCATCCTGCGCACCATGGGCGCGACATCCGGGGCGATCATGCGCATCTTCTTCATGACGGGCGCAGCGATCGGCACGGTCGGCACCATGGCCGGCGTCGCGCTGGGCGTCATCGTCTGTCTCAACATCGAGAGCATTCGCCAGTTCTTCTCCTGGGTTTCGGGGACCGTACTCTTCGATCCTGAGCTCTACTTCCTGAGCCAGCTGCCGGCAGACATGAACATGAGCGAGACGATCTCGGTGGTCGTTATGGCGCTCAGCCTGTCCTTCATGGCGACCATCTTCCCGGCCTGGCGGGCCTCGCGTCTGGATCCCGTCCAGGCCCTGCGTTACGAATGAGGATGCCGATATCAATGGCAAAAGACGTGGTTCTATCGCTTGCTGGCATCGATCGCCATTACGGCCAGGGCGAGACTGTGCTTTCGATTCTGAAAGGTGCGGATTTCACCCTGCGAACGGGGGAGACCGTGGCTCTGGTCGCACCGTCTGGCACCGGCAAGTCGACATTGCTGCATGTTGCCGGCCTGCTGGAACATCCCGATGGCGGCGAGGTGACTGTCGGCGGCGTCGCCTGCCAGGATCTCGGCGACGAGGAGCGCACGGCGATCCGCCGCAAGTCGGTCGGCTTCGTCTACCAGTTCCACCATCTCCTGCCGGAGTTCTCCGCGCTGGAGAACGTGATGATGCCTCAGCTGATTGCCGGCTTGTCCAAGCCGGAAGCGGCCGAGCGGGCCAAGCAACTACTCGACTATATGCGCGTCGGCCATCGCGCCGACCACCGCCCGGCCGAACTGTCCGGTGGTGAGCAACAGCGCGTGGCGATCGCGCGTGCCGTTGCCAATGCGCCGCTGGTACTCCTCGCCGACGAACCCACCGGCAATCTCGACCCCGAGACCGCGAGCTACGTCTTCTCAGCCCTCGAAGCACTGGTCCGCCAGTCGGGCCTCTCGGCGATGATTGCGACCCACAATCACGACATCGCTCGGCGGATGGACCGCTGCGTGACGCTGGTGGACGGCAAGGTCGTCGAATTCGAGGTCTGACTTCACCTTCCAACTTTGTGCTTCTTGAACCTCGGCGGAAATTGTTCCGCCGAGGCGCACGGTTTTTTTGGGTTGACATTGGAACAAGAGAAGAACAAAATAAAAACATAAAGGGACAAGGAGACAGAAATGACCGAAATTCTTCGTGACGTTGCTGCATTTGCCTCGATGGCCGTGTTCGTATCCAGCATGACCCTGCTGATGATGGCCCTCTGAAATCTCCGGGCGGCAAAGCTGGTGAGGAAGGCTTTGCCGCACGACTTCTTTCTGGACTTCGCAACCGCAAAAGCCGAAAATCCCGACCGATTCAGACAGTCAGGGAAGAAGCGGTATGGGCGAACACAGCGTCGACGACCAGGCGACCGGTGTGACGGGCAATGGCCCGGGTTTCGTGCACCTGCGGGTGCATTCCGCCTATTCGCTTCTCGAAGGCGCACTGCCGCTGAAGAAGATCCTTGGCAAGGCTGTCGCCGACGACCAGCCAGCGATTGCTGTCACCGACACCAACAATCTTTTTGTCGCGCTCGAATTTTCGCAGAAAGCGCTCGGCGATGGCATTCAGCCGATCATCGGCTGCCAGCTGTCGACCGACATGGAGGATTCCACCGGCGAGAAGCGCGGCGGTAATGGCCACATGCCGGATCTGCCGGCCGTGGTGGTCCTGGCATCGGATGCCGGTGGCTACGAGCGTCTCGTCGACCTCGTGAGCCGGGCCTATCTCGGCGGCGATGCCGGCCAGCCGACCCATGTCAAGCTTTCCTGGTTCGAGGAGAGCGGGACCGAAGGCTTGATTGTCTTGACGGGCGCAGGCGGCGGGCCGGTAGACCGTATGCTGAAGGATGGCCACAAGGCACAGGCGGAAAGTCGCATTCTGTCCCTGAAGCGCCTGTTCGGTGATCGCCTCTATGTCGAGCTGCAGCGCCACGGCGATTATGATCGCACCCATGAGCGCCGTATGGTCCAGCTTGCCTATGAGCACGACCTGCCGCTGGTCGCAACGAACGAGGCCTTCTTCCCGGCGCGTGACGACTACGACGCCCATGATGCCTTGATGGCCGTGGCCCACAACGCCATTGTCTCCAACGACGACCGCTTCCGCCTCACGCCGGACCACTATCTGAAGAGCCGGGCGGACATGATGAAGCTCTTCGCCGATCTGCCGGAGGCGCTGGAAAACTCGGTCGAGATCGCCCGTCGCTGTTCCTTCGTGCTCGACACCCGCAAGCCCATCCTGCCGCGTTTCACAGGTGGCAGTGACGATCCGGAAGAAGCCGAGCGTGAGGAAGCCCTGGAGCTGCGCCGCCAGGCGGAGGAGGGGCTCGATCACCGTCTCGCTGCCCTCGGCATGGCGCCCGGCTACGAAGAGAAGGAATATCGGGACCGCCTGGAATTCGAGCTCTCGGTCATCGAGCGCATGAAGTTCCCCGGCTACTTCCTGATCGTTGCCGACTTCATCAAATGGGCGAAACAGCATGACATTCCCGTCGGCCCGGGCCGTGGTTCGGGTGCAGGCTCGCTGGTCGCCTATGCGCTGACCATCACTGACGTCGACCCGCTGCGCTTCTCGTTGCTCTTCGAACGCTTCCTCAATCCGGAACGCGTCTCGATGCCCGACTTCGACATCGACTTCTGCCAGGAGCGCCGCGAAGAGGTCATCCGCTACGTGCAGAAGAAATACGGCCGCGAGCAGGTCGGGCAGATCATCACCTTCGGATCGCTGCAGGCGCGTGCGGCACTCCGCGACGTCGGCCGCGTGCTCGAAATGTCCTATGGACAGGTCGATAAGATCTGCAAGCTGGTGCCGAACAATCCGGCCAACCCGACGCCACTCTCCAAGGCGATCGAGGAGGAGCCCAAGCTGCAGGAGGCCGCAGCCGAAGAGCCGGTCGTTGCGCGTCTGCTTGAAATCGCCCAGAAGATCGAGGGCCTCTATCGCCACGCCTCGACCCACGCCGCCGGTATCGTCATCGGCGACCGTCCGCTGTCGAAGCTGGTGCCGATGTATCGCGATCCGCGCTCCGACATGCCGGTCACCCAGTTCAACATGAAATGGGTCGAGCAGGCAGGCCTGGTGAAGTTCGACTTCCTCGGCCTGAAGACGCTGACTGTGTTGAAGACCGCCGTCGATTTTGTGCAGGAGCAGCGCGGCCATAAGGTCGATCTCGCGGCCATTCCGCTCGATGACGTCAAGACCTACGAGATGCTGTCGCGCGGCGAAACGGTTGGCGTCTTCCAGGTAGAAAGTGCCGGCATGCGCAAGGCCCTCATCGGCATGCGCCCCGACTGCATCGAGGACATCATCGCGCTCGTGGCGCTCTATCGCCCGGGCCCGATGGAGAACATTCCGGTCTACAACGCCCGCAAGCACGGTGAAGAAGAAGTCGCCTCCATCCATCCGAAGATCGACTACCTGCTCAAGGAAACCCAGGGCGTTATCGTCTATCAGGAACAGGTCATGCAGATCGCGCAGGTCCTGTCGGGTTATTCGCTCGGCGAAGCCGACCTTCTGCGCCGCGCCATGGGTAAGAAGATCAAGGCGGAGATGGACCAGCAGTCCGCCCGTTTCGTCGACGGCGCGATGAAGAACGGCGTCTCCAAGCCGCAGGCCAACAACATCTTCGAACTGCTGGCCAAGTTCGCCAACTACGGCTTCAACAAGTCCCACGCCGCTGCCTACGCCATCGTCTCCTACCAGACCGCCTATATGAAGGCGCATTATCCGGTCGAGTTCTTGGCCGCGTCGATGACACTCGACATGTCGAACACCGAAAAGCTGGTCGATTTCCGTCAGGATGCCGGCCGCCTCGGCATCGAGGTCGTGCCGCCGTCGGTGCAGACCTCGTACCGGCACTTCCAGACTGGCCCCAACCGCATCTACTACGCGCTCGCTGCCCTCAAGGGTGTCGGCGAAGGTGCCGTCGATCACATCGTCGAGGTCAGGGGCGAGACGCCCTTCGAGAGCATCGAGGATTTCTGCCTGCGGATTGACCCCAAGCAGGTCAACCGCCGCGTCTTCGAAAGCCTGATCGCTGCCGGCGCCTTCGACTGCTTCGGCCGCGACCGCGCCGAACTCGTCGGTAGCATCGATCGCATCATGGGTTACGCCCAGCGCGCCCAGGAAAATGCTGTCAGCGGCCAGTCCGACATGTTCGGCTCCGGCGGTGCGAGCGGCCCCGAACGTATCGCCTTTGCACCCTACACACCCTGGCTTTCCTCCGAAAAGCTGATGCGTGAATTCCAGGTGCTCGGCTTCTATCTCTCCGCCCATCCGCTCGATGCGTACAGAGACCTGCTCGACAAGCTGCGAGTGCAGAACTTTGCCGATTTCTCCATGGCCGTGAAGCAGGGCGCCTCCGCCGGCCGTCTCGCCGGCACCGTCATCTCCCGCCAGGAGCGCAAGACCCGGACCGGCAACAAGATGGGCATCATCACCTTCTCGGATGCGTCCGGCCAGTATGAAGCCGTGCTCTTCTCGGAGGGGCTCAACCAGTACCGCGACCTGCTCGAGGCCGGAAAGTCGCTGGTCCTGACGGTCCAGGCCGAAGAGCGGCCCGAAGGCATCGGCCTGCGCGTCCAGACGGCCCAGTCGCTGGAGGAGCAGTCAATCCGCATGCAGAAGGCCATGCGCGTCTATGTCCGGGACTCAGGTCCCTTGCGCGCGGTGGCCGCCCGCCTGAACGCGAGGGGCGACGGCCTCGTCTCCTTCATCGTCATCAAGGACGAGGGGCAGCGCGAAATCGAGGTCGAACTCACCGAACGCTTCCGCATCTCGCCGGAAATCGCTGCCGCCATGCGCTCGACGCCGGGCGTTCTCGACGTGGAACTGGTGTAAGGATCAGGCGCGCGGCTTCGGCCGCGTCACCGTGATGAAGTCCGTTCCGTCGCCGGTCTCGGGGCCGAGGCCCGTGTCCTGAATGGTGATCGACGATCCCTCGCTCAGCATGGTCTCGATGCGGGCGCGAACGTCGTCCGGAATGACGATGCGCGAGAGTGCGGCCTCGGCCGTGAAAACGGCGCGATCCTCGGCTGGCGTGGTGATGCCGAGCCGCTTTTGGGTCGCGGCAGCCAGATGGTCGTCCAGTGTCACGCCCCGCCACTCGGCCTGACGCTTGAACCGATCGACGTGGGTCGCCTCGATGAAATGGGTGCCCAGCGCCTTTTCCGGTTCCTTGATGTCGACAGTCGCAGAAAACAGCGGCTGGAATTTCTGTCGGATCATCAACTGGCCCATTGGCGGATGGTCTTCGCCGGCCTGGGTGTAGAGCGCAGTGAGAAAGGGCTTCGAAAGGATCTCGCCATCCTTCTCGACCGCGTGTTTCTCCTTGAAGGCCTTGATCGCCGCGATCGTTCGCGAGCCCAGCAATCCGTCTGGAATTCCTGCATCGAAGCCAGCCTTGTTCAGGAGGCGCTGCACGTCCATTGCCACGTCGCGCTGCGTGCGTCGGGTGATCAGGATTCGAAGCGGTGGCGGTTCCTCGATCGTCAGCTTGGCTTCGGCCCCGCTGCGCGGCGGAACGGAGTTCATCGCCACTTCCACAGGCTTCAGGCTGGCTTCCACGCGGCCCGGGCGCAGCTCGACATCGGACAGCAGCCCACCGTCGTCGATCGGCAGTCTCGGCGTAAAGAGATTGCCATGCGTCACCTGACGCGGCGTCACCGGAGCGTCCGTGATGATCACATGTGCGCCGCGCTCGGTCATGGAGAACAGCGACTTTGCAAAGCCGTTCGGCAGGCGCACGCAGCCATGCGAGGCCGGATTGTTCGGCACCTTGCCTTCGTGCAGCGCGATTCCGGACCAGGTCAGCCGCTGCATGAAGGGCATGGGCGCGTTCGAGTAGAGATTGGACTCGTGATATTTGCGCTTCTCCAGGATCGAGAAGATGCCGGATGGCGTCGTGTGGCCCGGCTTACCGGTCGATACCTTCGTCGTCGCGACCACCGTGTCACCGTCATAGACGGTGAGCGTCTGGTCCGTCTTGGAGACGAAGATTTGCAGGGGGCCGTCTGCGGCAAGCGCCGTGCTGGCCAGAAGGGAAAGGCTGAAGGCGAGGGCGAAACGCTGGAACATGGTCGACCACTTAGAACGCGAGACAAAGCTGCCGAAGTCTATGCGACGATGTTTAAGAAAAGTTTCGCAGTAGATCGGTGATCGCAGGCCGTCACGCGGCTGTGATCATGTGTCCCCAGCTTTCCGCACTCATTGTGGCGACACTGGACGCATGCGCAACTGAGGGGAGGCGACGGCGAGAAGCAGGGCCGCAACCGGGAGCGAAAAGGCATGGCCGAGATGCTTGAAGCCCAGCGCGCCGATCAGTCCGCCGAGAAAAAACATACCAACGATCGGGAGGAGGATGGAGAACTTCCGGACATCCGTCACGATCGGCGGGTGGTCGAGACGTCGCGCGACCAGTTCATAGGCGAGCTTGCCCGTTTCGATCCCGATATCGGTGATCATGCCCGTCAGATGGGTGGTGCGGATGCGCGCGCCCGAAATCTTGGTGATCGTCGCATTCTGCAGCCCCATGACGAAACACAGGAGCAGAGCGGTCGCCGACGCCGCGGCAACTGGCGGGACGACGGCGCCGATCCCGGCAAAGGCGATGAGCAGCCCGGACTCGAGCGCCAGCGGATAGGCATATTGCTGGCGACGGGCATGCCGTCTCGCCCAGTTGATGAGGATCGCCGAGCAGGCTGCGCCAAGCGTGAAGCTCATCAGGAGCGCCAGGCCCGAGCCCACCAGTCCGAAAACCCCGAGTGCGAGATTGTCGGCGATCGATGAGACGATGCCTGTCATATGCGATGTATACTGTCCGATTGCCAGGAAGCCGCCGGCATTGATCGCGCCGGCGACAAACGCGAGGATCATACCCAGCATCAGGTCGTTGTGCCGCATGCGCCGATGCGAGGCCGTCATTCGCAACAGCCGCAACCGGGCGGTCGGATGCGTCGGACTACGGCTCGGGTCTCTGCTGGCGGGCAGTTGCGTCACGGCTCCACTATCTCCTGGGCGGGAAGGTATAGCCTGTCTGGACCGTCCCCTTGCCAAACTTGTCGCGCAATTTGTCCATCGCCGCTTCAGCCGCCGCCCGGCGCCCGGCCTGCACGTCGACGAGATCGGGCGGATCGGCCAGCCCCGGATCCTGGAGATCGCTCACGCCGATCCCGATCAGCCGGAACTTCGTCCCGTCGGTCTCCTTCTCCAGCAGCGACATGCCTGTCCGGAAAATCCGGTCGGCGAGTTGCGTCGGATCGTCGAGCCGCCGGTTTCGAGTGCGCAGCTTGAAGTCCGATGTTTTCAGCTTCAGGACGACGGTCTGCCCTGCGATCTCGTGGCGTTTCAGCCGCCAGGCAACCTTTTCGGAAAGCTCGCGCAGATGCACGACAAGATCGTCTATGCGGTGGATGTCATCGAAGAAGGTCGTCTCTGCCGAGACGCTCTTGGCCGGATCGTTCGGATGCACGGTGCGGTCGTCGATACCGCGCGAAAGCCGCGCCAGCCGCTGTCCCATCACACCGTAGCGGCGCATCAGTTCGGTCTCGTCCATCACCTGCAGCTGGCCGATGGTCCGTATGCCATCCGCCTGCAGCGTCGCGGCAAAGGCCTTGCCGACGCCCCAGATCATGGTCACCGGCTTGTCGGCGAGAAAGGACAGCGCCTCGGCCTCGCCTATGACGGAGAAGCCACGCGGCTTCTGCAGGTCGGACGCGACCTTGGCCAGAAACTTGCAATAGGAAAGCCCGACGGAAACGGTGATCCCGATTTCCTTTTCGATCCGTGCCGCAAGACGGGCAAGGACCCGTGCGGGCGGATCGTGATGCAGGAGTTCGGTGCCGCGCAGGTCGAGAAAGGCCTCGTCGATCGAGATCGGCTGCACCAATGGCGTCAACTCCTCCATCATGCTCCGGATCTGCCGACCGACGCGCACATATTTCTCCATGTCCGGCCGGATCACGACTGCCTGCGGGCAGGCCTCCAGCGCCTTGAACATCGGCATGGCCGAACGCACGCCGTGAATGCGCGCGACGTAGCAGGCAGTGGACACGACCCCACGCTTGCCGCCGCCGATGATCACGGGCTTGTCGATGAGATCGGGATTGTCCCGCTTCTCCACCGAGGCATAGAAGGCGTCACAGTCGATATGGGCGATCGACAGGTCGAAGAGTTCCGGATGATAGACGAGGCGTGGGCTGCCGCAGGAACGGCACCGGCGCAGGCCCTCGGCCTGCCCGGTCAGGCAGTCGCGACAGAAGCCGGTATGAACAGGGGCGGAGCGGGTCATGGCAGGAACAAAGGTTGAACATTTGCACCATAGGCCCGGGGCCGGACCAAGACAAGTGCCACGACGATGTCAGCCGTGTCTCGGCAGGGCCTTAGCCCGTGAAATGGGATCGAATGAGCTTGGATGCCTCAGGCCAGGTCTTGACACGCCGGACCGTCTCCTGCGGATCGGGTGCGAAGCGGAAGATCTCGAGCGGCGGCGGAAGGTAGACCAGCAGACAGGCCGGCACATGGTCGCCGACGGAGTGAAGATTGTGGACCATGTCGTCGACAAAGGCGACGGGCAGGGGCCTTGCGCCATGCAGCTTTGCGACCATCGGCCCTTTGGCTTCTTCCGTCGCGATCATCGGGAAAGTCAGCGTCAACTGGTCAAGCAGCCGTCGTCGCACTTCGGCATGGCGTGGCGGCATCGCCGTCAGGAAAACGAGGTCGCTGTCGGCGCTGATCGCATGCAGGCTGTCCACCGCATCGGCAAACGGCGTTTGCCAGCGTTCCTGCTCGATGAAGAAGTCGTCGATCAGCGCCTTCACCAAAGGTGCTTCCAGAACGCTCTCGTCTGCGCCGTTGATGATGTTACCGGTGAGTTTGAACGAGCGGGGCAGGAGTCGATGGCCGCGGGTCGTCAGAAACGCCTCAAACGGGGTGGCGAATTGCAGAACCACATCGTCCACGTCGCAGACAACAAGCGGACGATCCCGGACAGTGATGTGGTCGATATCCGTCAGCATCAATATTCGCCAGAATCGAGGCCAGGGCGGACATACTGGTGATAGGCCGCCACCACGGTTTCGGGTTTCGTTTCGGTTGCCGCGCAGAAAGCCATCAGGGTCGGTTCATGCTGCATCAGGAATTCGAGCATCCCCGCCAGAAAGCCGGGATCATTCACCGCCTCGCGCAATTGACCGGGCTGTACGCCGGACAGCGATAGAAAGCGCGACAGCATATCCGGTTCATTGGCCAGCCAGCCCAGCACTGCCACCGCCGTCTCTTCGGCGCCCGGCGGTATATCTCTGTTTTTCATAAAGTCTTTTCCTCTTATGCTGGCAAATTACCGATTTCGAAACCAAATAGCACTAGCATGCTCGATGACGGAAGATGCAACTCGCGCCAGCCCCGCAGTTCCGGGCTGCCTGAACGCGCGGGACAAAGGACCGGGTGAATGCCGAAAAAGGTTATGATTGTCGAAGACAACGAGCTCAACATGAAGCTCTTCCGCGATCTGATCGAAGCATCCGGCTATGAAACGGTTCAGACCCGCAACGGCATGGAAGCGATGGATCTCGCACGCCGTCACAAGCCGGATCTTATACTGATGGATATTCAGCTTCCCGAGGTCTCCGGTCTCGAAGTCACCAAATGGCTGAAGGACGACCCGGAACTTCATGTCATTCCCGTCATCGCCGTCACGGCCTTTGCCATGAAGGGCGACGAGGAGCGCATTCGCCAAGGGGGCTGCGAGGCCTATGTCTCCAAGCCGATTTCGGTGCCGAAGTTCATCGAGACCATCAAGACCTATCTCGGGGATGCGTGAGGATTACGGGACATGACTGCGCGCATTCTGGTCGTCGACGATATTCCAGCCAACGTGAAGCTGCTCGAAGCGCGGCTCATGGCGGAATATTTCGACGTCCTGACGGCGAGCAACGGTCGCGATGCGCTCGACATCTGCGATCGGACCCAGGTTGATGTGATCCTGCTCGACATCATGATGCCGGAAATGGACGGTTTTGAAGTCTGCGAGCGGCTGAAGTCCAATCCGCGCACGGCCCATATCCCGGTCGTCATGGTCACCGCACTCGACCAGCCTTCGGATCGCGTCCGCGGCCTCAAAGCCGGTGCCGACGACTTCCTCACCAAGCCTGTCAACGACCTGCAGCTGATTTCGCGCGTGAAAAGCCTCGTGCGCCTGAAGACACTGTCGGACGAACTGCGCATCCGCCACGATACGACCCGCCAGGCCGGCATGGACGACATTCTGCGGCTTCAGGACGGCCGTCTGGAAGAGCAGGCCCATGTCCTCCTCGTCGACAGCCGCGCCGCCTCGCAGGAACGCATCATCAAGTCGCTGAAGCCGATAGCGGAAGTCTCCGCCATGTCCGACCCGCAGGCTGCGGTGTTCGAGGCGGCGGAAAACAGTTTCGACCTCATCATCGTCAACTGCAATCTCGAAGACTACGATCCCTTGCGCCTGTGCTCGCAGATCCGGTCACTGGAGCGCACCCGTTTCATACCGATCCTGCTGATCACGGAACAGGGCGACGAGCAGATGATCATTCGCGCGCTCGATCTCGGCGTGAACGACTATGTCGTTCGCCCGCTCGATCCCAACGAACTGGTGGCGCGCGCCCTGACCCAGGTTCGCCGCAAGCGCTACAATGATCGCCTGCGCAACAGTGTGCGACAGACGATCGAGCTTGCGGTCACCGACGGCCTGACGGGGCTCCACAATCGCCGCTATCTCGACACACAGCTGCGCACGCTCTTTGCCCGCGCCAAGGTGCGCGGCCGGCCGCTGACGATCTGCATCACCGATATCGATCGCTTCAAGCTGGTGAATGACGGTTACGGCCACGATGCCGGCGACGAAGTGCTGAAGGAATTCGCCGGGCGGATCCGTGCGACGGTGCGCGGTGCCGATCTCGCCTGCCGTTTCGGCGGCGAGGAATTCGTTCTGGTCATGCCGGATACGCCGGCAGAGGTGGCCGCAACCGTGGCCGAGCGGCTGCGGGGCATGATTGAAGCAAGGCCATTCCAGCTCCGCACGGGCGAGACACCGCTGATGCTGACCGCATCCATGGGCATTGCCACGATCGGCCCGGGCATTGAAACTCCGGAACAGCTCTTGAAACAGGCAGACCGCGCGCTCTACGAGGCCAAAAACTCCGGCCGCAATCGCGTCGTTGCCGCAGCGGCTTAGTTCATCCCTTAAATAAATGCTGTGCTTTCAGTCGCGGCCGACGCTGTCTACGGAGATTTACACAGCTTTTTGGTCTGCCAGTCCAGCTATGGATTTGATCAATTCATGCTGCCTTTTTGAGCAGTTACAAAGCGACTTATCCGCTGAGGCCAGAATAGTCTTGTACCAAACGCGGCGGACGCTGGCAGCTCCCCTCCGTGACATGCTTACTGTGTTTCGTATTTACCTGAATATTAGCGTTTTCTTCGAGGGGATGACCTAGGTTTGAGTGCCCGGCTCGCTATGGTTTTCGCAAACTAGACTTGAGAAGAACTCGAATGGACTGGCGGTTATCTCAAGATTCAATGTGTGTAGTACTGACGATCGCGACGCGGCGGCAAGTTCAACCCCTCGTGATTTAACCATATTCGTACGCTGATAGGTCTGGCGGTTAATAAACTGTTGATTTTTGTCTCTGCTTGGGAGAACTTGCACCCAGCAGACAAGACCTCTTAGGAGGTTCTGGATACCCCATGATGCTCAGGTCCGCCGCATCTCCTGGGTCGTGGGGTCGGTCGGTTGGTATGCGACAACAAAAACGGTTCCTCGTGCCGAGTTGCATGCCGGCCGACCCCCTATTGTAAAGACACCGGTTTCCGCAAGGAAGCCGGTGTTTTTCGTTTGGGCTCTTGGCAATCAAGCGGCAGTGGACGGGGCAAAAGAAAAAGGCGCGCCGCAACAAGCGGCACGCCTTTTTTGAAAAGCCCTCGATCAAGTCTTACTTGATCTTGGTTTCCTTGAACTCGACATGCTTCTTAGCAACCGGGTCATACTTGGTCTTCGTCATCTTGTCCGTCATGGTACGGCTGTTCTTCGTGGTTACGTAAAAGAAACCCGTGTCAGCCGTCGACAGAAGCTTGATCTTGATGGTTGTAGCCTTGGCCATGGTCGTCCTGCCTCTAATAAACGAAGCCGTGGACGACCGAACGAGGCCCACGGCAAATCTGGCGCGAAACTACAAATCGCGCCCGAAAAGTCAAGTGCGTTTCGGGTTAAAAAGCAGGCGTCCCAGGGAAAGCACCACATACAGGGCGAAGAAGCCAGCGATTGCCCAGGCAAATCCGTCATTGCCGGTGATGTCGATGGCAGCTCCGATCGCCTGCGGACCGGCAACCGTGCCCACCGCATAGCAGAAAATGAAGGCGGCATTGGCAGCTGCGAGATCAGCACCCGTGAGTCGCGAGCCGAGATGGCTCAAGCCCACCGTGTAGAGGCCAGAGACGCAGCCGCCCCAGAACAGCAGCACGATCGCCATCAGATGCCAGTGGCCCGAGAGCCAGGGAAGTGTCAGCGAGCCGGCAAGGCCGACGGCCGCGAGGATCGACAAGAGCAGCCGCCTGTCGCGCATGCGGTCTGAGAGCAGCCCCAGCGGGATTTGGAAGACCATGTTGCCGACACCCATGACGGTCAGCAGCAGCGCCGCCTGGGTCTCCGTAAAGCCGCTGCGGGTCGCATAGATCGGGAAGAGTGACAAGCCGCCCGCCTCGACCGCACCGAAGACAAAGACGGCCACCGTCGCAGTCGGCACCAGGAATATGTAGCGCAGGAAATGCATTTCGGGCTTGTCACCCAGAACAGGGCTTTCGTAGCGCGCTATGTAGATCGGGATCGCAGCGGCGAGGATGGCGACGGCACCGACTGCAAAGGGCAGGAGGCCTTCGCTCCCGAGCACGGAAAAGAGCAGGGGACCGCAGGCGAAGCCCACGGCAAGCATGGTGGCATAAATGCCCATGACAAGGCCGCGCTTGCGTGATGGAGCCGCCGCATTGATCCAGAATTCGGAGAGGATGAAGAGCGTGGTCGTCGCGCCATGAAAGACGATGCGCAGCGGAAACCACATCCAGAATTCGGTGGCATAGTAGAAGCCGACCGCGCTGACGGCAGAGAGCACGACGGCCCACAGCATGGTCGGCACGACGCCGAGTTTGTGCGCGAGCTTGGTGGTGACCGGTGCTGCCGCCATGGCTGCAATGCCGGCCATGGCCGAATTGAGCCCAATGAGGGTGGAGGAGATGCCGCGCTTTTCCAGGATGATGCTCAGCAGCGGCAGCCCAAGGCCAATCGCGATGCCGACGGCGGAGATCGCCGAAATCGCCGCAACCAGCGAGGGCCAGTGGATTTCCTCGCGGTGGCCGTTCAGGCCATTGGTCTCAGACATCCGCAACCTCGTGAACCGACCGGACCTCGGATGAGGGAGCTGCCGGCTGCGGGCAAGATGTCGGCATGGTCAATGGCATTTTCGCTTACGAGCTCCCGAGGCATCCATGATCGGCGCGGCATGTTCAGACTGGAAATGGTCCGACTGTCAAGTTGCTTGGCACCGGCACCGCGAATCACGGTGTACCGCAAATCTCAGTCCTATCGGTAAACGACCAAAGTCAGGTGACGGCTTTTTGTCGGCTCGTGCCCGCCGTCAGGACGGCTCGACCTCGTCCTTTTCTCCACCGAAACCGTGCATCCGCAGCGCCCACTGCAAGCCCACGACCCCGCCCTTGATGGGCTGCAGGCAAAGGAGCGAGGCAATGACCCCGATCGGCGCCCAGATGGCGAAATGCACCCAGGCCGGCAGCACGAAGACGAGGTCGGTCGCCATGAAGCCACCGACGAGCACGTGGCCGAGGATCAGGATGACGAGATAGGCCGGCAGGTCGTCGGCCCTATGATGATGGTAATCCTCGCCGCAGGCCGCACAATCGTCGACCACCTTCAGATAGCTACGGAACAGTTTGCCCGAGCCACAGGCGGGGCACTGGTTCAGCATGCCGCGCTTGATCGACCGGCCGAGGGGGCGCTCGGTCTTCTCTACTGCGCCGTATTGTATCGTCACATGGGTCTGGTTGGCGGTCATGTTTGCCTCCGGGGCGAAAGTGTCAACGTCGCGAGCGCGGCGGGCGTGTGCCTGGCTGTTTCTGGCCACGCCGTCCGGCCTTGTGGAAGGACCGCGTACCCGCTGGCATCTTGCGCCCCTCGCTCAGCATTTCAAAGCGCAGAGCACCGGCAAGAGGCACGGCCTCCACCAGCTTGACCTCGACGGTGTCGCCAAGCTGATAACCCAGTCCGGACTTTTCGCCCGTCAGGGCCTGATGTGCTTCGTCGTAGATATAGTAATCCCGGCCCAGAGTTGAAACCGGGATAAAGCCATCTGCGCCAAATTGCGGCAGGGCGACGAACAGACCGGACTTCGTCACGCCCCGGATCTGGCCCTCGAACTCATCGCCGATACGCCCGGCAAGGTGATGCGCGATCAGTCGGTTGACGGTGTCACGCTCGGCGGCCATCGCCCGGCGCTCGAAGGTCGAGATCTCCGCTGCGATATCCTCGAGGCTCGCTTCCTCGTCCGGCGTGATCCCGCCTTCGCCCAAGCCCAGCGACCCCACCAGTGCCCTGTGCACGATCAGGTCGGCATAGCGGCGGATCGGCGACGTGAAGTGAGCATACTTCATCAGGTTGAGACCGAAATGGCCGATATTGTCGGGGCTGTAGATCGCCTGGCTCTGGCTGCGCAGAACCATCTCGTTGACGATGGTCTGGTGCGGGGTGTCCTGGGCCTTGGCAAGGATGCCATTGAACGAATTGGACCGCATGTTGCCGCCCTTGACCAGGGACATGCCGAGCGTGGCGAGGAATTCGCGCAGCACTTCCTGCTTGGCGAGCGCCGGCGCGTCGTGAATCCGGTAGATCAGCACCTGGCGCTTCTTCTCCAGCGTCTCGGCGGCCGAGACGTTCGCCTGGATCATCATCTCCTCGATCAGCTTGTGCGCGTCGAGGCGTTCCGGAACATGCACGCGATCGACCGTCCCGTCTTCCTTCAGGATGATCTTGCGCTCCGGCATGTCCAGTTCGAGCGGCTGGCGTCGATCGCGTCCGCGTTTCATGACCTCATAGGCATGCCAGAGCGGCTTCAGGATCGGCTCCAAGAGCGGGCCGGTCTTCTCGTCCGTCTTGCCATCGATCGCCGCCTGCGCCTGCTGGTAGGACAGCTTGGCCGCGCTCTTCATCATGATGCGGTGGAAGGTGTGGCTCGCCTTGCGCCCCTCATGCGAGAAGACCATGCGCACCGCAAGCGCTGGCCGGTCGACACCCTCGCGCAGTGAGCAGAGATCATTCGAAATGCGCTCAGGCAGCATGGGCACGACGCGATCAGGGAAATAGACGGAATTACCGCGCTTCAGCGCTTCCCGATCCAATGCCGATTTCGGCCGGATGTAATAGGAAACGTCGGCGATCGCCACCGTCACGATCACGCCGTCCGGATTGTCAGGCGACGGGTCGAGTTCGGCATAGACGGCGTCGTCATGGTCCTTGGCGTCATGCGGGTCGATCGTGATCAACGGCAGACTGCGCCAATCCTCGCGATGCGACATGGAGGCGGGCTCGGCCGCCTCGGCCTCGGATATCACCGATTGCGGGAAGATATGCGGAATGCCATGCGCATGGATCGCGATCATCGAGATCGCCTTTTCCGACGCAACCGATCCGACGACGTTGAGCACCTTGGCCCGCGTCAGTCCCATGCGCGCAGCACGACCCACTTCGACTTCAACGAGGTCGCCGTCCTTGGCGTCACCGATATCGGTGGCGTCGATCTGCATTTCCTCGCCGCGCCGCTCGATCGGCATGAGGCGCGCGCCGCCATCAGGCATCATGCGCACCACACCCATGACCGCGCCGACATGTCGGTCGAGGATCTTGATCACACGTGCGGTGTAGGCCGGGCCGGTGCGATCCTTGTTGGCGAAGATCTTGGCGAGCACCCGATCGCCCAGGCCGCCGACAGGCGTCTTGCCCTTTGAGCGGTCGGAACTTGATTGCCGGATCAGCACGGCGGGTGCCGCCCCGGCCTCGTCCGGCCATTCGGCGGGGCGGCCGATCAATTCGCCATCCTTGTCGCGGGTGGTGATGTCGAGCACCGTGACCGGGGGCAGGGCGCCCGGCCGTGTCAGCGACTTGCGGCTCTTCTGAACCAGTCCGTCGTTCTCCAGATCCTTGAGTGCTTGCTTGAGCTCGACGCGTTGTTCGCCCTTGAGCCCGAAGGCCTTGGCGATCTCTCGCTTCGAAGCGCGCTCCGGATTGTCAGTGATGAACTGCATCAGGACTTCACGCGGCGGGACCTCACCGTGGATCAGGGCGGTGGGGTTCTCGCTCCTGGCCTTGGCCGCGCCTTCCGCACGCCGGCTCTTGCGGTTGCCGGAGCCGGGGAGATCGGAGGGGTCGCGGAATCTCTTGCTCAAGTCGCACTCTTCTTCGTTGTTTTCGCCTTGGCAGCGGCCTTGGCCGGAGCTTTCTTGGCGGCTGTCGCCTTCGGCCTGGCGGCTGCCTTCTTCGGCTTTGCCGCTGCACCGTCTTCCGACTTTGCCTTGGCAGCCTTGGCCGGAGCCTTCTTCGCCTTGGCCTTGCCACCGCCATCCTTGGCCGCGCGTTCGGCGATCAGCACAAGCGCTTCCTCGACGGTGATCGCCTGCGGATCCTTGCCCTTCGGCAGGGTGGCATTGACCTTGCCCCAATTGACATAGGGCCCGAAACGACCTTCACGAACGGTCATCGCGCCACCATCGGGATGGTCGCCTAGTTCCTTGAGAGCAACCGCTGCCGTGCGGCCACGGCCACCCGGATTGGCCTTCTTTTCGGCCAGCACGGTGACGGCGCGGTTGAGACCGATCGAGAGAACATCCTCAATGCCTTCGAGATTGGCATAGGTGCCGTCATGCAGCACGAAGGGTCCGTAGCGACCGAGACCGGCCGAGATCATCTTGCCGGTTTCCGGATGCGCGCCGACGTCGCGCGGCAGGGACAGCAGCGACAAGGCTTTCTCAAAGTCGATATCGGCCGGCGCCCAGCCTTTCGGCAGCGAGGAGCGCTTGGCTTCCTTGCCGTCGCCGCGCTGGACGTAAGGCCCGAAACGCCCCGAGCGCAACGTGATTTCTTCCTCGGTCACCGGATCCTTGCCCAGCGCCCGCGGCTCGTTGTTGCCGTTTGCTTCGGCCTCAGCGCCGCCCTCGGAGGAAAGCTGCCGCGTGAAGTTGCATTCCGGATAGTTCGAGCAGCCGACAAAGGCACCGTATTTGCCGAGCTTCAGCGAGAGATTGCCCGTGCCGCAGACCTGACAGATGCGCGGATCGGACCCGTCTTCCCGTTTGGGGTAGACCAGCGGTGCGAGCGCCTCGTTCAAGGCGTCGAGCACGTTGGTGACGCGCAGTTCCTTGGTGTCTTCGATCTGGGCGAAGAAGTCCTGCCAGAAGGCACGCAGCACGTCCTTCCAGTTCAGTTCACCAGCGGAGATCTTGTCGAGCTTTTCTTCAAGGTCCGCCGTGAAGTCGTATTCGACATATTTGGTGAAGAAGTTTTCGAGGAAGGCCGTGACCAGCCGTCCCTTCGAATGCGGGATCAGCTTGCGCTTGTCCATGATGACATATTCGCGGTCGCTAAGCGTCTTCAGCGTCGCGGCATAGGTGGAAGGACGACCGATGCCGAGCTCTTCCATCTTCTTGATGAGCGAGGCTTCCGAATAACGCGGTGGCGGCTCGGTGAAATGCTGGCTCGAATTGACCTTCTGCTTGGCCAAAGCCTCGCGGGCATTGATCTCCGGCAGACGGCCATCCTCGTCGTCACCGTCCTCCGCCGGTTCGCCTTCTTCGCGCTGGTCCGTATAGGCGGCGATGAAGCCGTCGAAGCGGATGACGGAGCCGACGGCGCGAAGGCCGGCCTTGTCGCCCTTGTTGTCGGCGAGGATCTCGACGGTCGTACGCTCGATCTCGGCAGACGCCATCTGGCTGGCAATACCGCGCTTCCAGATCAGGTCGTAAAGCCGCAGCTGGTCGGCGTCGAGGAAGCGGCGAACCTTGTCCGGCGAACGGTTGAAGTCGGTCGGGCGGATCGCTTCGTGCGCTTCCTGGGCGTTCTTCGCCTTGGTCGAGTAGATGCGCGCCTTTTCCGGCACGTAGCGTGGGCCGAACTGGTCGGCGACAGCCGAGCGCGCGGCATCGATCGCTTCCGGCGCCATCTGCACGCCATCGGTACGCATATAGGTGATCAGACCGACCGTCTCACCGCCGATATCGATACCTTCATAAAGCTTCTGTGCCACCTGCATGGTGCGCGATGCCGAGAAACCGAGCTTCGAGGATGCCGCCTGCTGCAGGGTGGAGGTGGTGAAGGGCGGGCCCGGATTGCGCTTGACCGGCTTTGCCTCGACGCTGTCGACTGCAAAGGCTGCCCCGTCGAGCAAGGCCTTGATGTCGGCGGCCTGCTCGCCATTGGTGACCGAATTGCGCTGCATGCGCTTGCCCAGGTGCGAAACGAGCTTCGCCTCGAACTCGTCACCGCGCGGCGTCTTCAGAAGCGCGGAGATGTTCCAGTATTCCTCAGCCACGAAGCGTTCGATCTCGGTCTCGCGGTCGCAGACGAGGCGCAATGCCACAGACTGGACGCGGCCGGCCGAGCGGGCACCCGGCAGCTTGCGCCAGAGAACCGGCGAGAGATTGAAGCCAACGAGATAGTCGAGTGCGCGACGCGCCAGATAGGCATCGACCAGCGGTGTGTCGATGTCGCGCGGATTGGCCATGGCGTCGAGCACGGCCTTCTTGGTGATCGCGTTGAAGACGACGCGCTTGACCGGCTTGTCGCCGATCACCTTCTTCTTCTTCAGGAGATCGAGCACATGCCAGGAAATCGCTTCGCCCTCGCGATCAGGGTCGGTCGCGAGAAACAGGCCATCGGACGACTTCACCGCATCGGCGATGTCCTTCATCCGCTTCTGGGACGCGGTGTCGACCTCCCAGAACATCTCGAAATCCTGGTCCGGCAGAACGGAGCCATCCTTGGCCGGCAGATCGCGCACATGGCCGAATGAGGCGAGCACCGTGTATCCGGGACCCAGATACTTGTTGATCGTCTTGGCCTTGGCCGGGGATTCTACGACTACGACGTTCATTGGACAGATGTACCTTCAACGCATCCGATCAGCGGCACCGCACCACTGTCTTCGGAACACGGTTTTCCGACATGGAGGGCGAAACGGCTGCGGTCAAGAGGCGAGGGTCATTTTCGGCCTGCCCGCAAATACAACCTGTGGGAGATTATGGGTAGATTGCAATCTGGGATAAATGGTCTATTGTATTTTCCATGCATAGGCGAGGTCACGGTTGCAGCGACCTCCGGCGGCGACGGGCGAGAGCGATGACACGAGACACGATGGAGACGAATGGTCGCGGTAACCGCACGATGGAAAACATCGCCTACATCAGACAGATGCTCGCCGAATTGAGGCTGGTTGCCGAAAACGAAGGCGCCGACATGCTGTGTTATCTGATCGAGATGGCCTATGTCGAAGCGGGCGACGTGCAGTCCGGCCGCCGCTCGCTGTCAATCAATCATGTTCAGCGAAACAAAACCACCCGCGTGCCGCTCTAACCGGCCTGCGATGTCAAGTTCCAGCAGGACCAGATAGACCGACGAGGCCGGCAAGCCCGTGTGACGAATGATATCGTCGATTTCGACCGGCGTCGGCCCAAGCGCCTGGATGATGATAAGTCGCTCGTCGTCATTGGGCGGCGGGGCTAGCGGACGGTCGCCCGAATTGCCATCGTCGGGCTCATCCGCTTCACGCTGCGAGAAGAGGTCGAGTTCGGAAATCGGCGCGAGTGCCTGCAGCACGTCCTGCGCTTTGGTGGTCACCGTAGCCCCATCCTTGAGCAGGCCATTGGTGCCCTCGCAGCGCGGATCGAGCGGCGACCCCGGGACGGCGAAGACCAGCCGTCCAAATTCGCCCGCCAGACGTGCCGTGATCAGCGACCCCGAGCGCGCCGCCGCTTCGATCACCACGACGCCGAGTGCGACGCCCGCGATCAGCCGATTGCGCCGGGGAAAGTCCCGCGCCCGGGGCTCCCATCCGAACGGCATCTCGGAGATGGCGAGCCCTCGACCTTCGCAGATCTGATCGAGCAGCTCGATGTTTTCGGGTGGGTAGGGCTGGTCGAGCCCACCGGCCATCGCCGCGATCGTGCCTGTCTCCAGGCTCGCGCGATGAGCCGAGGCATCGATCCCACGCGCGAGACCCGAAACGATGGAGTAACCGGCGATCCCGATCTCCCGCGCCATCATCGCCGCGAACTTGGCGCCGCTGATCGAGGCATTGCGCGAGCCGACAATGCCAACGGCAGGAAGCGTGGCAACGGTGAGATCACCCTTGGACGCAATCAGGGGAGGGGCGGCATCGATCTGTCTGAGGGCCGGGGGATAGTCGGGCTCGCCAATGCCGATGAAGCGTGCACCGAGGCGGTGCGCCGTGTCGATCTCGCGCTCGGCTTCCGCGACGGTCGCGACGCGGATCGCGCGGGTTGAGCCGCCGCGGCGTGACAGTTCCGGCAGCGCGTCGAGTGCGGCCTCGGCCGAGCCGAAGTGATTGATGAGCTCGCGAAAGGTGGCAGGCCCGACATTGTCGCTGCGGATCAGCCTGAGCCAGGCAATCTTCTGGCGGTCCGTCAGCGCAATCCCTTTTCGTCTTGCGCTGCCTGACCCCATGGCTGCCCCTAGCCCTTTTTGCCGATCTTGCTCTCGGTGCCCGCGATCAGCCGCTCGATATTCTGCTTGTGGCGCCAGTAGGTAATGACGGTCATGACGGCGGTGACGAGTGCGGCTTCCTCAACCCCGAGTATCCACAATGCAACCGGAATGACAAGTGTGGCGACGAGTGCGGACAACGAAGAGTAGCGGGTGATGAAGGCAACGGAAAGCCAGGCGACAGCGAAGACCAGCACCATCAGCGGTGCGACGCCGAGCAGCATCCCCATATAGGTCGCAACGCCCTTGCCGCCCTTGAACCCGAGCCAGACCGGGTAAAGGTGTCCGATAAAGGCCGCAAAGCCACCGATCAAACCGGCATCGCCGCCGAAGACCCGGTCCGCGATCACGGCCGCTGCCGTCGCCTTCAGTGCATCGAGGAGGAGCGTCGCGGCCGCGAGCTTCTTGTTGCCGGTGCGCAGAACATTGGTTGCGCCGATATTGCCCGAGCCGATCGAGCGCAGGTCGCCGAGCCCCGCCATCTTGGTCAGCAGCAGGCCGAACGGGATCGAGCCGAGAAGATATCCGAGCACACTCACGATCGCGAGCGTCTGCCAGTCGAAGAAGACGAAGTTGATGTCGGACATGGCTATTCCCCTCAGAGCATGTGGACGCACTGGCCGGCGACATAAGTCGCAACGGCCCGGCCCGAGAAGCGGGCGTCTTCGAATGGCGTGTTCTTCGAGCGTGCGAGCAGGTTGTCTCGCGACACGAGCCACGGTTCATCGAGATCGACGAGCGCGATGTCGCCAGGCGCGCCCGGCTTCAGCGTGCCGCCGGGCAGGCCGAAGATTTCGGCGGGCCGGGTCGACATGGCATCGATCAGACGCATCAGCGGGACATGACCGGCATGATGCAGGCGAAGCGCTGCCGACAGCATGGTCTCAAGCCCGATTGCGCCATCCGCCGCCTCGCCGAAGGGCAGGCGCTTGGTGTCGACGTCCTGCGGATCATGCGAGGAGACGATGATGTCGATCTGTCCCTTGGCCAGCGCATCGACCATCGCCATGCGATCGTCTTCCGAGCGCAGCGGCGGATAGAGCTTGAAGAAGCTCCGGTACTCGCCGATGTCGTTTTCGTTCAGGCTCAGATGGTTGATCGAGATGCCGCAGGTGACCTTGGCGCCACGCTTGCGCGCCACCTCGATCGCCTCGACCGATTCCGGTACCGAGATCTGGGAGGCATGGTACTTGGCCCGGGTCAGCGCCGCGATCCTGAGGTCGCGCTCCAGCGGAATGATCTCGGTTTCGCGCGGGATACCGCCGAGCCCGAGCCAGCTCGCCAGCAGCCCTTCGTTCATCACGCCGTTGACGGCCAGATATTTTTCGCGGGTTTCGAGCGCGATGACGGCGCCGAATTCGCGGGCATAGGTCATCGCGCGACGGAGAACCTGAGTGTCGTTGAGCCCATGCCGACCATTGGTGAAGGCGACGGCACCGGCCTGCTGCAAAAGGCCCATCTCCGTCATCTCGGCGCTGGTCATGCCCTTCGTCAGCGCCGCTGCCGGATAAACGTTGACGCTTGCCGTGTCCCTGGCGGTCTTCTTGACGAATTCGACCAGCGCGATGTCGTCGATGACCGGGTCCGTCTCCGGCATCATGATGAACGAGGTGATGCCGCCGGCCGCTGCCGCCCGGCTGGCCGACGCGATCGTCTCGCGATGCTCGGATCCAGGCTCCCCGACGAAAACGCGTGCGTCGACAAGACCCGGAGCGGCGGTCAGCCCGCGGCAGTCGCGGATCTCGGCACCCTCGGGTGCACCCTGGTTCTGTGCATCGGCACCGGACGCGACGATCAGCCCGTCATGGCCAACAATGATGGAGCCCACTTCGTCGAGCGTGCGCGAGGGATCGAGGATCCGGACATTCTTGAGAACGAGAGGCTTTCTCATGCGCCCATTCCCTCCGAACGCGGTCCCTGGTTCTGCGACACCAGCAGCGTCTCCATGACGGCCATGCGAACCGCGACCCCCATCTCCACCTGGCTCTCGATCACGCTTTGCGGACCGTCGGCGACTTCAGACGCGATCTCGACGCCACGGTTCATGGGTCCCGGATGCATCACGAGCGCATCCTCCTTGGCGACCTTCAGCTTTTCGGCGTCGAGGCCGTAGAAGTGGAAATATTCGCGCACCGACGGCACGAAGGAGCCGGACATGCGCTCGCGCTGCAGCCGCAGCATCATTACAACGTCGGCGTCCTTCAGCCCTTCCTTCATGTCATGGAAGACCTCGCAGCCCATGTCGGCAATGCCTGCCGGCAACAGCGTCGCAGGTGCGACGACGCGAACGCGGGCGCCCATGGCGTTGAGCAGCAGGATATTGGAGCGCGCCACGCGCGAATGCAGCACATCGCCGCAGATCGCGACAATGATGCGCGACAGCTTGCCCTTGGCGCGGCGGATGGTGAGCGCGTCGAGCAGCGCCTGGGTCGGATGTTCGTGCTGGCCGTCACCGGCATTGACGACCGAGCAGGCGACTTTTTGCGAAAGAAGGGCTGCAGCACCCGCCGAAGAGTGGCGCACCACCAGAACGTCCGGCCGCATGGCATTGAGCGTCATCGCCGTATCGATCAGCGTTTCGCCCTTTTTGACGGACGAATTGCCGACCGACATGTTCATCACATCGGCGCCGAGCCGTTTGCCTGCGAGCTCGAACGAGGCTTGCGTCCGCGTCGAGGCTTCGAAGAAAAGGTTGATCTGGGTGAGGCCGCGCAGCGTGGAGGTTTTCTTCTCCCGCTGACGGCTGATTTTGACGGCTTCGTCTGCCTTGTCGAGAAGGAACGTGATGTCCTGCTCGGTAAGGCCCTTGATGCCGATGAGATGGCGATGGGGAAAGAAGACCAAGGGACGTCCTCCTGAGATGTCACGCGGTCTATAAAGTGTGGGATCGGGCCGGGCAAGCACATGCTAGGTGGATTGACGCACGGTCCCCATGTAATAGGAGCGGAGAGACGGCAGGGAACACCGGCGTATTCGGCGCTCTGGATGCTTCGGCCGCATTGGAAATTATGAAGGCAAGGCGTTGGCGGGACGACGTGCGCCTTCTCACGAGATCGGCAGGATTGATGAACCGGACGGAAGAAAAACTCGCAGCGCTGAACCAGCCCAAGCCTTGGTCCGGCGTCAACGCCTATCGCTCCGATCCGCTGCTCGTCGACCTGACATCCTCGCTGTCGCGCCCGCTGCGCGAGGAATACGACGTCATCGGCAAATATGTGACTTCGCCGGAAGCGCAGGAACTGGCGCGTATGGCCAATGCCAGCCCGCCGCAGCTCAGAACCCATGGCGTGCGCGGCGAACGCCTCGACGTCGTCGAATTCCATCCCGCCTGGCACGCCCTGATGCGTCGCTCGATGGCCTCTGGCCTGCATTCCTCCGTCTGGGAAAATGCACCGGAAGCCCGTGGCCATGAACACAAAGCGCGCGCCGTCCGCTTTTTCCTGACGGCCCAGCTCGAATCGGGCCATCTCTGCCCGCTCACCATGACCAGTGCCTCGGTCGCTGCTCTTGTCGCGTCGCCGGCTGTCCAGAAGGAATGGACGCCGCGCATACTCTCGCGCAAATACGACAGCAGCAACAAGCCACCGATGCAGAAGAGCGCCGTCACCATCGGCATGGGCATGACCGAGAAGCAGGGCGGCACGGATGTGCGCGCCAACACCACGACGGGCGAACGGGTGGGCGAGGGGATCTACCGCCTCGCTGGCCACAAGTGGTTCATGTCCGCCCCAATGAGCGACGCCTTCGTCATGCTCGCCCAGACCAAGGACGGCATGGGCTGCTTCCTGGTGCCGCGCCTTCTGGAGGATGGCTCCGCCAACGGTCTGGAATTCCAGCGCCTGAAGGATAAGCTCGGCAACCGCTCCAATGCCTCTTCCGAAGTCGAGTTCTCCGAGACATTCGGCTTCCTCCTCGGCACCCCGGGCGACGGCGTGCGCACCATCCTCGACATGGTGACGCTCACCCGCCTCGACTGCGCGCTCTCCTCTGCCGGCATGATGCGCGCCTCCATGGCCGAGGCCATCCATCATGTTCGCGGCCGCATGGTGTTCGGCAAGAACCTGATCGATCAGCCGATGATGACGCGTGTTCTGGCCGACATGGCGCTCGATGTTGCAGCGGCCACCGCACTTGCCTTCCGCTTGGCCGACAGCTTCGACAAGGCGCGCGAAAACCCCGTCGATGCAGCCTACGCCCGCGTCATGACGCCGGTTGCCAAATACTGGATCTGCAAGATCGCGCCGGCCCTGATCTACGAAGCCATGGAATGCATCGGCGGCAGCGGCTATGTCGAAGAGCGCCCGATTGCCCGCCACTACCGTGAAGCCCCGGTCAACGCGATCTGGGAAGGCTCCGGCAATGTCATGGCGCTGGATGTCCTGCGCGTACTCAGCCGTGGCAAGGATCTCTTCGAAACGCTCTTCGCCGGTCTCGAGCGGGATCTCGGTCCGTCCGGCAAGAAGACCGTGGAAGTGCTGCGGGCGGCAACAGCTTTGGCCGAACGTGACGAAGCCGCAGGCCGTCTGCTGATCGAGCAACTGGCGCTCGCGGCCGGTGCCGCAGAGCTTTATCGCCTGGGGGCTGGAAAGATCGCCGACGCCTTCCTCGAATCACGCCTGGCGGGTGGCTGGCGCCACACCTACGGCGTGCTCGATGCGCGCTTCGATTCCCGCTACGTGCTCGACCTGCTCTATCCGCCGGCCACCTGAGCGGCGAGATAGAGGATCACAGGGATCGTGAAGAAGGCAGCGACCGTCTGCACGGTGGCCGCTGCCGCATAAAGATCGGCATCGCCTCCCATCTGCTTGGCCAGAACATAGCCGTTCATCGCAGTGGGCACTGCTGCACCCAGCGCAATCATTACGACGATCTCGCCCGAGAGCCCGAAGGCAAGGGCAAGCGCCACTGCAACCACCGGAAACACGATCAGTTTGAGCAGCAGCGTCAGCAACACGCTCGGCTGCGGTTTCAACGCGTCTGCAATCCTGAGCCCCGCACCGACGGTCACAAGACCCAAACCCAGCGAGGCACTGGCGACCAGGTCAACCGCAGTCATCAGCGGCGCATAGACAGTCAGCCCAGCAAGGTTCACGGCAACGCCGAGGGCCGCGCCGATGATGATCGGATTGGTGACGATCCGCACGACAAAGGTCTTGAGATTGCGGCTTTCTCCCGAGAACCAGACCATGATGCCGACATTGATCAGATTGAGTGGCACAATAATGGACGCCATGATGACCGCAATGACCGTCAGACCGGTCGTGCCGGTGAGCTTCTCTGCGATGGCAAGCGCCATGAAGCCGTTCCAGCGCGTCGAGGTTTGGAACACCGAGGTGTACGAAGACGCCGGCATGCCTCGGCTCTTCAGAAGCGGCCAGAGTGCCAGCACGATCCCCGTCATCACGCCGACCGCCAGCAGCGACACCAAGCCGACACTGCGGCTGTCCATGGCCGAGAAATCCGCCGACGACAGCGTCTGAAATAGCAGGGCCGGGAAGAGGACGAAATAGCCGAACTGCTCGAGCCCGCCCCAGAAGCTCTCATTGATCAGTGGTGTGCGCTTCAGCACCACGCCAAGAATCACGAGCAGGAAGATCGGCAGGATGCTTTCGAAGATAAGGAGCATGGCAGGTCCAGTTTGCGGGCAGGTGAGGGGTAGACCCGGAAACCCCTGCAAACAATCGGAAATCGTGTCGGGGCGACATTTTCAGCCAAGCGACTGAATCTGCTCATCCACAGGCGCTGTTAACCTTAACAAAGGGTTTACGTTGCGTCGTGGCGCCGAACGCGCGACCTTTTGGGCGGGACAGACGTTAAAGGGTACAGTGGTGACGGACGCTGTTTGTGCACGGCCGGTGGCGACCATCATGATGATGGTGTTTTTCTCGGGGTTGGCGCTCGATATCGCCGTCCCTGCGACCGTGCTGACTGCGATGGCGTCACTGAAATGGCTGGTGGAAAGCTGGCCGGCGGCAAATGATTTGTCGTTCGATCAAAAGGCGGAAACGGCATGAAGACACTTCTGCTCTTGTGGGCTTTGCCCATCACGATCCTCGGTGCCTGGTACGGTCTGTCCTACTACGACATGAGCTTCGGCTTCTTCATGCTGACACGTGACGCCCATGATCTCGTCTTCCAGATCTACGGAAACGTGCTCGGCATTGCGCCGGAAACAATCCCGCCGCTTGTCGCGCGCGCGATCGTCGTCGACAGCCTGATCCTGTTTGCCATTATCGGTTTCCGCCGCCGCAAGCAGATCAAGGCCTGGTGGTCGGCACGTCAGGAAACGTCGTCTGAAATCGCGGACATGCGGGCAAGCCCCGAAAGCCTGTCTAGCGCGCCCTGAAGGATGAAGCTCGCGGCGGCGGAATCGATCCGTTCGCTGCGTTTGGCGCGTGATACATCCATTTCGAGAAGCGCCCGCTCGGCAGCCACCGTCGAAAGCCGCTCGTCCCAATAGACGAAGGGGATATCGGTCTTTTCCGACATCGAGCGCACGAAGGCCCGAGTCGCCTGCACGCGTGGTCCGGACGAGCCGTCCATGTTGACCGGCAGCCCGATCACGAATGCGACGATCTTTTCTTTGGCAGCGAAAGCGAGAAGCACCTCGGCATCCTGCGTGAACTTCACACGCTTGATAACGGGGCGAGGGGTGGCGAAGCGCCGACCGAGATCGGAGGCCGATAGCCCGATCGTCTTCGTGCCGAGGTCGAGTCCGGCAATTGCCTCACCGGGTTTCAACTGTTCTGCCAGTTCCTCGATCGTCAGTGTTGCCATGCCCACCCGTCCTATTATTTAGCGCTTGCGCACGAATTCGGTTCTGAGCACGAGGCCCTTGATCCCGTCGAAGCGGCAGTCGATTTCCTCGGGATCATCCGTCAGCCGGATCGAGCGGATGACTGTGCCTTGCTTCAGCGTCTGGCCGGCACCTTTGACCTTGAGGTCCTTGATCAGAACCACCGAATCGCCATCAGCAAGCTCGGTTCCGGAGGCGTCGCGGGCAGTGGGCTTGGCCGCAGCCGCTGCGGCAATTTCGGATGCGGGACGCCATTCGCCGGTCGCCTCGTCATACACGTAGTCGTCATCGGCCATGGTCGTTCCTTTCTTGCACTCAGCGCTACGGCTGTCATGCTCGTCGCTTAAACCGTCCGGACCGGCGAGGCAACTCGACGCCCCGTTGCCGAAGGCCCGGCTTGCCATATATTCCGACCGACATTTCAAGACCGGAGACTGACATCATGAAAATCACCTGGCTCGGCCATGCCGCCTTCCGCCTCGACTCGGCCAAGGCCTCGATCCTCATCGACCCCTTCCTGACCCACAATCCGGGCTTTGCCGGTCTCGACCGGAAGGACATGACCAAGGGCATCACCCATATCCTGCTGACCCATGGTCATGGCGACCATGTCGGCGACACGGTCCAGCTCGCGAAGGAAACGGGTGCCACGGTTCTGGCCAATGCCGATCTCGCCGCCTGGCTCGGCACCAAGGGTGTCGACAAGCTGGAAATGGGCAACACCGGCGGAACGATCCATTTCGAAGGCTTCAGCGTCACCTTCACCAATGCGCTGCATTCTTCCGCGCAAGTGACCGAAGATGGCGTCTCCCATGCGCTCGGCAATGCAAACGGCCTGATGATGCATTTCGAGGACGAAGCCTCGGTCCTGCACATGGGCGACACCGACATCTTCTCGGATATGAAACTGATCAACGAACTGCATCAGCCGGATGTCGGCATCGTGCCGATCGGTGACCGCTTCACCATGGGCGGTGCGGTTGCTGCACTCGCCTGCCAGCGCTTCTTCGACTTCAAGACGGCGATCCCCTGCCACTACGGATCCTTCCCCATCATCGATCAGACCCCGGAGAAATTCGTCGCTGGCATGGACGGAACCCGCACCCGCGTAGTCGCCCCGCAGGCAGGCTCCGCAGTCGAGGTCTGACAAACCCCGTTGCCTCGGCGCTTGGCGGCCATTATAGCGAAGAAAACAGCTTATCCGGAGAATGCCATGTCTGTTGACCTCGCCACCGTCAAGCGCGTCGCCCGCCTTGCCCGCCTCGCTGTCAGCGAGGAAGATGCCGCGCGCATGACCGGAGAGCTGAACGGCATTCTGGGCTTCGTCGAGCAGCTGGACGAAGTCGACGTCACGGGCGTCGAGCCGATGACATCGGTTATGCCCATGGCGATGAAAAAGCGCGCAGACGTGGTCACCGACGGCAACAAGGCGGATGCCATTGTCGCCAACGCGCCGGCCACCGACCGCAATTTCTTCCAGGTGCCGAAGGTCGTCGAATAAGACCGACCCCAGCCCCTTGAGCCAGCCTCCCGAATTTCCCGCCCTTATGGGCGAAGACAGTCTGAAGTGAAACGACCATGAGCGAACTGACTAGCCTCACCATCGCCGAAGCCCGCGCGAAACTCGCCGCAAAGGAGATCAAGGCCGTCGAATTGACGGATGCCTATATCTCCGCGATCGAGGCAGCAAATGGCGCGCTGAACGCTTATGTTGCTGTCACGCCCGACATCGCCCGTGACATGGCAACAGCGTCCGACGCGCGCATCGCCGACGGCAAGGCTGGTATGCTGGAAGGCATTCCGCTCGGCGTCAAGGATCTCTTCGCCACCAAGGGCGTGCACACCCAGGCCTGCAGCCACATCCTCGATGGCTTCAAGCCGGAATATGAATCGACCGTCACCACCAATCTGTGGGACGCCGGCGCCGTTATGCTTGGCAAGCTCAACATGGACGAATTCGCCATGGGCTCGTCCAACGAGAGCTCCTATTACGGCCCGGCCGTGAACCCGTGGAAGGTGACGGGCTCCGACGACAAGCTTGTTCCGGGCGGCTCGTCCGGTGGTTCGGCCGCTGCTGTCGCCGCCCATCTCTGCGCAGGTGCGACCGCAACCGACACCGGCGGCTCGATCCGTCAGCCGGCCGCTTTCACCGGCACCGTCGGCATCAAGCCGACCTATGGCCGCTGCTCGCGCTGGGGCATCGTCGCCTTCGCCTCGTCGCTCGACCAGGCCGGTCCGATCGCCCGCGACGTGCGCGATGCAGCCATCCTTTTGAAGTCCATGGCGAGCACCGATGCGAAGGACACGACTTCAGTCGATCTGCCCGTGCCGGACTATGAAAAGGCCATCGGCGGCTCCGTGAAGGGCATGAAGATCGGTATCCCCCGCGAGTACCGCATCGAAGGCATGTCGGAAGAGATCCTGGCGCTCTGGCAACAGGGCATCGCCTGGCTGAAGGAAGCCGGTGCCGAGATTGTCGACATCTCCCTGCCGCACACCAAATACGCCCTTCCGGCCTATTATATCGTGGCACCTGCAGAAGCTTCGTCGAACCTCGCCCGTTACGACGGCGTCCGCTACGGCCTGCGCGTCGATGGCAAGGACATTGCCGACATGTACGAAAAGACCCGGGCTGCCGGCTTCGGCAAGGAAGTTCAGCGCCGCATCATGATCGGCACCTATGTTCTGTCGGCCGGTTATTACGACGCCTACTACCTGAAGGCCCAGAAGGTCCGCACGCTGATCAAGCGCGACTTCGAACTCGCCTTCGAAGCCGGCGTCGATGCGATCCTGACGCCGATCACGCCGTCGTCTGCCTTCGCCATCGGCGACAAGGAACTCGCGGCCGATCCGGTCAAGATGTACCAGCAGGACGTCTTCAGCATCACGCTGAACATGGCGGGTCTGCCCGGTATTTCGGTTCCCGCTGGCCTCGACAGCAAGGGCCTGCCGCTCGGCCTTCAGGTCATCGGAAAGCCCTTCGAGGAGGAAACCCTCTTCAAGACCGCCCATGTCATCGAACAGGCCGCCGGCAAGTTCACGCCGGCCAAGTGGTGGTAAAGGACTTCGTCATCAGGGACATGATCGCGGCCGATGCTGATAGCGTCGGCCGCGTCGGTTTCGATGCCTGGGCGGCCAATCCGGTGCTCAATGCCTACGGCGTCGACATGATGGTCAAGATCCGCCTGAGCTTCCGCCGCTTTGCCCAGGAGCATTTCAGCTTGATCACGCTCGGCGAACTTGGGGACGAGATCGCCGGATGGACAGCTCGAGAAGGCGCGCGTGACTATATCTCCGATCTATGGGTCAGCCCTGCCCATCAGGGTCTCGGCATAGGTTCCGCCCTGATCTCGAAACTCGTCAGTGAGATGCGCTCGGAAGGCCTGAAGCGAGCAAGGATCGACACGCACGCCGCAAACGAAGGCGCCATCCGGCTCTACCAGGACCTCGGTTTTTCCATCGTCTGGCGCGGCATGCAGCATTCCCCTTCCATGGGCATGATGGTCGAAAAGGTGAAGATGCAGCAGGTGCTCTAGCGGCCCGGGCCGCCAGAGCGAATGTCGGCCGTTCATGCTCCGGCGGATGATGGCCCCAGAGTCGATACCGATCGGCGGACCGCTGTGATTTGTTGGTCCATACGGTCATGCATCATCGAGACCGGGGCCAATGGCGTCATTTCAGAACGGCGGGGTTTGCCACCGCGACACTCTCCGATTCATCCCGGCGCCATGTCTTCGGCCACAGGAGCCAGGCGTCGACGTGAAGGTAAGTCCGCAGGGGCGACTTGATCACCACGACCAGAAGTCCGATCGAAAACAGGCACCAGATGGCCGGAACTTCATTCATGTTGGTCGTGGTCAGACGTGCAAGGAACGGTCCCACCAGCCACTGATAGGCGGTAAAGCGCCACGATCCATAGAGAAGCGGAATGATGAAAGCGGTGATCGCATAGGTTGGGAAGCCATGGAAAAGTGAGCCGCCCAGGCCATTGATCGGCAGGTCCCAGGCGATATGCCAGTCGCCGCTCACCGAGCACAGCCTCAACGCACACAGCCATGACGACGGGTCGCATTGGCCGGCCCATGTGAATGGGTAGAGCTGAAACATCATGAAGACCGAAGAGCCGAAGCAGGCGCCGTAGACGGGAAGCTGGATCTTGCTCCGCACCGCCTGCGGGATAAAATACATCGCCACTGCATTGATGAAGAATGGTTGGAAGGAGATGTGCAGATAGCCCAGCATGGTGGCAATCTGGTTCGATGGAAGGTCGCATCTGTTGATGACGGAGTAGCTGAAAGCCTGCAGTGCCTCCATCAGCGAAAAATAGGCCAGCGGCACCCAAAGAACGGGCTTCTCCCCTTTCCAAGCCGCGTAGGCTGTGGTCGCTATGCCCGCGACGGCCAGTGTCGTCGAAGCCGTTCCATTCCAACACATTCGAAACTCTCCATATCCTTGCCGAATCATGTGCGAATCCGTCGGCCGACATGGCCGGCCGACGGTCGGTCCGTCTGTTCAACAAAAAGAGGCTTCGCTCGTGTTTCGGGAGGTGGATTTTCCTTTTCAGGTGTAACGGAGTTGGACCTTAACGATTGTCGAGCTCAGCCCTGACGAGCCTCAAGCCCCGTTCGGTAATCCGATAAGGCTTGCCCTCTCTTGAACTGATCGCCTTCAGGCGTTTCAGCCGCCGGAAGAGTTCGATATCAAAGCCGGGATAGAGCCAGCCGTCGCGGGAGAAGCACAAGGCCTTCTCGATCTTGCGTCTGTCATCGCGGTGGAGTTCGATCCAGCCGCCTTGGGCCATGAGATGAAGGATACGCTGATCCGAGCGTGAAATGTCCATGGAATGAAGTCCGGAGATGGCGCGCATGCTCGCGCGCATGAAAACGGGTCCGGCGCCGTGGGCGTCGGGGCTTCGTTTTCTGGCCCTGGCCGGTGGATCCCTTGACGGAGCGCGGGCAGGGCCCTTACCGGGTCTCGGACGAACCGAACATCAAAACTCCTTTGGACAAGCCTGCCCTAACATGACGCCCCCGAGCCGTCCATTCCGGCCCAGACGATACTCTGGTCAAGAATCGCGGTCGGTGATTTACTGCCGGTAACGATGAGGTGAGGATGGTCACGGTCCGAAAGGCTCGACAGGACGATGCGGAATACCTGACGGTGGTCGGCTTGCGCGCCTGGCGCAAGGCGATGTCGTCTGTCGGCGAGGCGGCGGACATGGCTGCCAACGCGCGGGATGCCTTTGCCCGCTTCACTGAGGACGGCTGGATCACGATCACGATCGTCGAGAAGTCGGGGTTGATCGCCGGCTGGGCTGCCCGCGAGGACATGGACGAAATCATCTCCGATTTCTGGATCGACCCGGATTACGAAGGCCAGGGCCTGGGCACCGCACTCCTAGCCGCCCTGGAAGACGAGATGCGGGCGCAGGGTTTCTCACTCGCCCGCCTGCAGACACATGCAATGAATGGTGATGCGCTGAATTTTTTCGAAAAGAAGGGCTATGCGGTGAACTGGCTCACCGTCACCTACAATCCGAAACTCGATCGCGACGTCCAGTCGGTCGGTCTTTCCAAGTTGCTGTCGGAGGAAGGCGCGACCGGCTATGGCCAAGAGTTCTAAGCGCTCTGGATGAGTTTTAGGACGCTGCCCAGAGCCTCCAGCACTGTGCCGGGGAAAAGGATTACGGTCAGAGCGAGAAGACCTTGCAGTGTTGCCATGACCGGGAGCAGGACGGGGAAGACACCCTTCTTCGTCTTGTGCCGCAGCCACTTCTGGCAGGCAAAGGCGCCAATGCCGCCTAAGGCGATGGCAAGGAAGATCAATGTATCCTCTCGCACGCGCCAGGCACCCTCGCGAGCCGCCTGCTTGTCATAGGCGTAGACGCAGAAGACGATGATGTTCCAGAGAGCAAAGAGCGCAGCGAAGGTGAGAGGTGTGTCGAAAGTCATGGCGGGCAAAGTAACCGGTTTTACTTAAGCCTTTCCCATGGGTAAGCGCCGGTCGGTGCGCCCCCTGAAGCCTTGCACCTTCGGCCCAATTGCTCTACCTCACCAGACAACACGTCCACGCATGACACGAGCATCCGATGACCTTGGTAGACACCCGCACGCCCGATCCGAAACGCTTCATTCCCGGTGCCACCGGTGACTGGGAAGTCATCATCGGCATGGAAGTCCATGCCCAGGTGCTGTCGAATTCCAAGCTGTTTTCCGGCGCCTCGACCGTCTTCGGCAATGCGCCGAATTCCAACGTCTCGCTCGTCGATGCCGCCATGCCCGGCATGCTGCCCGTCATCAACGAGGAATGCGTCGCCCAGGCCGTGCGCACCGGTCTTGGGCTCAAGGCCCAGATCAACAAGCGTTCGATCTTCGACCGTAAGAACTATTTCTATCCGGACCTGCCGCAGGGCTACCAGATCTCGCAGTTCAAGGATCCGATCGTCGGTGAAGGCAAGATCGTGATCTCGCTCGGCCCCGACCGTCAGGGCAATTTCGAGGACATCGAAATCGGCATCGAGCGCCTGCATCTGGAACAGGATGCCGGGAAGTCGATGCATGACCAGCATCCGACCATGTCCTATGTCGACCTGAACCGTTCCGGCGTCGCCCTGATGGAGATCGTGTCGAAGCCCGACATGCGCTCGTCCGACGAAGCCAAGGCCTATATGACCAAGCTGCGTTCGATCGTGCGTTATCTCGGCACTTGCGACGGCAACATGGACGAAGGCTCGATGCGTGCCGACGTCAACGTCTCCGTGCGCAAGCCGGGCGGCGAGTTCGGCACGCGCTGCGAAATCAAGAACGTCAACTCGATCCGCTTCATTGGCCAGGCCATCGAATACGAAGCCCGTCGCCAGATCGCGATCATCGAGGATGGCGGCACCATCGACCAGGAAACGCGCCTCTTCGATCCGGGCAAGGGCGAGACGCGTTCGATGCGCTCGAAGGAAGACGCGCATGACTATCGCTACTTCCCCGATCCGGACCTGCTGCCGCTCGAATTCGACGACGCCTATGTTCAGAACCTCAAGAAGGATCTGCCGGAACTGCCCGACGACAAGAAGGCCCGTTTCGTCGCCGAACTCGGCCTCTCCGTCTACGACGCCTCCGTGCTCGTTTCGGAAAAGGCGATTGCCGATTACTTCGAAGCCGTGGCCGAAGGCCGCGACGGCAAGACGGCGGCCAACTGGGTCATCAACGACCTGCTGGGTGCCTTGAACAAAGCCGGCAAAGCCATTGAAGAGACTCCGGTTTCGCCGGCCCAGCTTGGAGGCATCATCGACCTGATCAAGGCCGAAACCATCTCCGGCAAGATCGCCAAGGACCTCTTCGAGATCGTCTGGAATGAGGGCGGCGACCCGGCCGAAATCGTCGATATCAGAGGCATGAAGCAGGTGACCGACACGGGCGCCATCGAAAAGGCCGTCGATGAGATCATCGCCGCCAACCCTGACCAGGTCGCCAAGGTGCTCGCCAAGCCGACACTGGCCGGCTGGTTCGTCGGCCAGGTGATGAAGGCAACCGGCGGCAAGGCCAACCCCCAGGCCGTCCAGGCGCTGGTCAAGGCCAAGCTCGGCATCGTCGAGGAGTAAGCGCTTGTTCTTCGTCCGCACGGCCACCGAGAGGGATGTCGAACCGCTCCGCGCCCTGCTGATGCAGAGTTTCCATGCGACCTATGACCGGTTCTACGGACCGGCCAAGGTCGTCGAGCTGATCGCCGCCTGGCATTCGCCGGCCGAGATCAAGCGGCGCATCCAGGTGAAGGGTGGCGAATATCTCGTCGCCGACGACGGCAAGCGGATCGGCGGCATGGCCTTTGCGGCCATGTCGGAAAAGCTGACCAAGACGGCCATCCTGCACCAGCTCTACGTCCACCCCGACCATCAGCGCCAGGGCATCGGCCGCGATCTCTTCGCCGAAATCGAGACCTGCTTCCCCGATGCCGAAATCCTGCGCCTGGAAGTCGAGCCACAGAGCGCTGGTGCGATCGCCTTCTACGAGGCGCATGATTTCGTCGAGGTTGACCGGACCAAGAATTGTGGTGGTCCCGACAGCGGGATCGAGGCGCTCATCATGGAAAAGCCGCTCAAGTGAGCGGCTTCTTTATTTGCGGCTTTTCCCTCAATTGAAGGGCGGCTCCACGACCGTGCCGTCCTCGTCGATCAACTGCACCGCCGTGCATTCGATCAGGCCGTTGTCCTTGGCATTGCTGCAGGCGAGTTCGGCGGCCTTCAGGGCGAGTTCTCTCGCCTGCCAGCCGCAGGAAAACTGGTGCCAATGCGGCCCGCCATCGGCCATCATCAAGATATCGACGCTGAAACCGCCGGGAGAACAGGTAGCATTCACCTGGCAATCCTCGATCGTCCCGCCGCCCTCGATGCATTGCTTGACGGCGCAGTCGATAGCGCTGGCCGTATCCTTTTCCACACAGAGCCCCGAGCTCATCTCCGGCGCCTGCACATAGGCGATCGCCTTGCGCCCGCCGTCCTGAGCTCCAGTCGCCGCGGCTGAAAGGGTTATGCACAGAATTGTCACCAGTCGTCGCATGCCTGTCATCAAGACGCCCCCCGAGATCGCTATGGAAGGCCAGACTAGCGCAAGGGCAGGGTAGGCATGCAAGTGCAATCAGTAACGATCCGGGAAGCCACCGAAGATGATCTGGAGGCGATCGTGGCCCTCTTCGCCGACGATCCGCTGGGCGGCCATGGCGACACGACAGACCCTCAGGCTTTACTGAATTACCGCGCTGCGTTCACCAGGATCGCTGCATCACCAAACGAGATCCTCTATGTCGCGGAACTCAGCGGCGAAGTCGTCGGCACCTTCCAGACCATGGTGACGACTACGCTGACCGCACGCGGGTCTTCCTCCCTGATCATCGAGGCCGTGCAGGCACGGGCCGACATCCGGGGCAGGGGCATCGGTGCCGCGATGATCAATTTCGCCATCGACAAGGCCCGTGAAAGCGGCATGCGCCTCGTCCAGCTCACCTCGAATGCGGTACGCAAGGATGCCCACCGCTTTTACGAGCGGCTCGGCTTCAGCCCCTCTCATATCGGCTTCAAGATGAAGCTGAAATGAAGGGGGTGCGACGGGGAATCACTGGACAAGCCGAAGGCGAGGCGGCATAAGCGAGACAGGTTCGACAAGGCCGTCCTGCGGCCAGCGTTAATTGCCCAAGGATACGACATGAAGCAGCTCCTCTTGCAGATCTTCACCTGGTGGAACGGCCAGACCATGGGCACGCGTTTCTTCACCTGGCGTCACGGCAAGCGCGTCGGCGAAGACGAATTCGGCAATGTCTATTACGAAGGCCCGATGACGAGCTGGGGCCAGCCGAAGCGTTGGGTGATCTACAACGGTTATGCCGAAGCCTCCAAGATTGCGTCGGGCTGGCATGGCTGGATGCATTACCGCACGGATACCCCGCCTTCGAAGGAAGACTACAAGCCGCGCGAGTGGGAAAAGGCGCATCGCCCGAACCAGACCGGCACGGCTGCCGCCTACCGCCCGCAGGGTTCGATCTCAGCTGCCGGCGAGCGTCCGCGCGTCACCGGCGACTATGATGCCTGGACGCCGGGCGGCTGATACCCGATTTGGCCATATTCCGGCATTAGGGCCTCTTCTGTGAGGCCCTTCTTGTATCTGGCCTCCGGTCGATTGGGCCAGTTGATCTTTGAAAGCGAGCGGGACGATGAAATTGAGTGCATGGGCATGGGCCATACCGGTTGTCGGGCTTGCCACCGCGGCATCGCTCGGTCTCGCCGGCAAGGCTGATGCCGCCCGCCTCGAAAATCCCGTCGCGGAATTTGCCGGCATCGACAAGATCACCGGCCGCATCACCACCTTCGACGTCTATGTCAACGAAACCGTGCAGTTCGGCGCCCTCCAGGTGACGCCGAAGATCTGCTATTCGCGCGACGAGACGGAGGCCCAGAAGATCGACGCCTTCATCGAGGTCGACGAGATCACGCTCGACCGCAAGATCCGCCGCATCTTTTCCGGCTGGATGTTCGCCGACAGCCCGGCACTCAATGCCGTCGAACATCCGATCTATGACGTCTGGCTGACCGGCTGCAAGGCAAGCTCCGAAGTTCCGGCCCCGCCCGGCGTCGAGGCCGTCGCCAAGCCCGCCCCCGAGCCGAACAAGCCGGCCGAAACGGCAGCGCCTACCACGACCACGGATCCGGCCCAGCCGGTCCCGACCGCTGCGGATCCGTCGCTGGCAACCGTGCCGGGCGACGATCCCAATCAGGTCGCCCTGCCGCCGCTCGATGCGCCGGTGGACGTGCCCAATGACGTCTATGGCGGCACCGAGCCCCCGGCCGATTTCCCGCTGGACGGCAATCCCGTGCCTCAGGATCAGGTGCTCGTGCCCCCGGCGCCTGTCGCCCCACCGGGCGGCGTGGGCCTCTACTGAGGCCAGGCGCCCCGTTAGCGGATTGTCCCGTTTGCCTGATGGCCACTGTCGAAAACCGACGGCGACCCGCTATAGCGTCCTTGTGAGGGCTGTTCACGGCAAGATACAGGACGTGTTCCACCGCGCGACGCTTGCCGATTGACATCCCCATCAATTGAGAACAAGAAGAGAACGAACAGGAGTTCTCTTCATGTCCCTCTCCGAAAAATTCATCGTCCTTCCCTTCAAGAAGAACCGCGGCAATATCGTGCCCGGCGAAATGCGCCAGGCATCCAGCGCCGCCTCCGCCGAAAAGATCGCCACCGCCATGTCAACCCGCCACCTCGGCGTCGCCGCCTATTCGATCCAGGTCGACGAGGAAAGCGGCGATATGACCAGCCCCAAGCTGATCATCGCCTTCGGCGAGACGGCGGATCTCAACGCGGCGTAATCGCGCAGAAAGTCCTTTCCCAACCCCTCCCCACAAGGGGGAGGGCTTTACCCTGCCAAACGTTAGGCGGAAGAATTCAGTGGCTGGTGCCCAGGCTGAGCTGGATGCAGGCCCCGAATAGTCTACTCCCTTGTGGGAGAGATGGCCGGCAGGCCAGAGGGGGACTTTCCCACAGGCGCGGCAATCCATTTCCCCCCTTGACGCAACTGCCCCATAAGCGTGCAATGCCTCCCCATCGGCATCTATGGGAGGAAAAACCATGGCCATGGCCAAGAACACCATCTGCATCTGGTACGACCGCGACGCTGAAGAGGCCGCGCGTTTCTACGCAAGTATCTTTCCCGACAGCCACGTGAAGGCCGTCCACCGCGCCCCTTCCGATTATCCTTCCGGCAAGGCCGGCGACGTGCTGACCGTCGACTTCACCGTCGCCGGCGTCCCCTGCATGGGCCTCAACGGCGGCCCCGCCTTCAAGCATTCGGAAGCCTTCTCCTTCCAGATCGCAACCGACGACCAGGAAGAAACCGACCGCTACTGGAACGCCATCGTCGGCAATGGCGGCAAGGAAAGCGCCTGCGGCTGGTGCAAGGACAGATGGGGCATCAACTGGCAGATCACGCCGCGCACGCTGACGGAGGCCATGGCGGCCGGTGGTGCGGAAGCCAAGCGCGCCTTCGAGGCGATGATGGAGATGGGCAAGATCGATGTCGCGAAGATCGAGGCCGCGCGGCGTGGGTGAGGGGAGCCGCACTTCGCTTTCCGGCCCCGACCGCCGGGCATAACCGATCTCGCGACCAGAAAAATTCACGCAGCCGTCGCATTTTTCTTGCGCCTTAAGCCGCTCCTGCGCGTTGTAGGCCGGAGCAAAGCCGCTATCGTGACGCCTGGACGCGACGCGATGGTTGCGCTGGCCGATTTTGGCGACCTGGTGTCTGGAGTATTTGATGGCGCTACCCACGATTTTCTCGCCTTCCGAGAACTGCTGGCGGACTGAAACGGCAGACGAGTTCTCGATCCTCATCGATGCCAATGACTATTTCACCTCGGTTCGTGCCTCCATGATGGCGGCAAAACACGCCATCTTCTTTGTCGGCTGGGACTTCGATGCCGCCATCACGCTCGGCCACCCGCAGGTCGATGATGGAGCACCGCGCGGTGTGGGGGACTTCCTCCTCTGGCTGGCGCGCCGCACGCCCGGTCTCGAGATCCGTATTCTGCTGTGGAGCCCGGCACCGCTTGCCAGCTGGGCAAGGCTCTCGAACCTTCCCTATCTCCTGCGCTGGAAATGGAACCGCCAGATTTCCGTCCGCCTCGACGGCAAGCACCCGCTCGGCAGTTCGCACCATCAGAAGATGCTGGTGATCGACGATGCCGTCGCCTATTGCGGCGGCATCGACGTGACGCTCGACCGCTGGGACACGCGGGAGCATAGCGACGACAGCCCCGACAGGCGCCGCCCCAACGGCACGCCCTACGGCCCCTGGCACGACATATCCAGCCGCTTCACCGGTCCCGCGGCCCTGGCACTCGGCGAATTGTGCCGCCACCGATGGACCCGTGCCGGCGGAAAGGCGGTGCCACCCGTGGCCGCGACGCCCGCCCCTGAGGAGCACGCCCCGACCTTCTCCTTCGGCAAGGTCGATCTCGCGATCGCCCGCACCAGTCCGGCCTATGAGGAGGAGAGCGCCGTCACGGAGATCGAACGGCTCTATCTCGACATGATCAACGCCGCGCAGCGCATGGTTTACGCCGAAAGCCAATATTTCGCCTCGCGCGCCGTGGCCCAGGCGATCGCACGAAGGCTCGCCGAGCCGCACGGCCCTGAATTCGTCCTGATCAATCCGACGACATCCGACAACTGGCTGGGCCAGATCGCCATGGACACGGCCCGCGCGCGTCTCGTCGAATCCCTGCGCCGGCACGATCCCTACGGGCGGTTCAGGATCTACCACCCGATCACGCCCAAGGGCCAGCCGATCTACGTGCATGCAAAGCTGATGATCGTCGACGACCAATATCTCCGCCTCGGCTCGTCCAACATGAACAACAGATCGCTGCGCTTCGACCGGGAATGCGACGTCGCGCTGGAGGCGGGCGGTTCGGAAACCCTGTCAGCGAAGATCGAGAGCTTCAGGAACGATCTGCTGGCCGAACATCTCGATGCGACGCCAGACGTGGTCGAACAGGCGATCCGTGAGTGCGGCTCGCTGATTGCGGCGATCGAGATGATGCGCGGGAAAAACGAACAGGCGGGCACCGCCACACTCAAGCCCTATGAGACGCCTGCGATATCAGACCTGGAAGAATGGCTCGCCGATCACGAGATCCTGGATCCCGAGGGGTCCGAAGCGGTGTTTGAGCCGATCGAGAAGCGGGGGCTGTTTCGGGGGAGGCTGAAACGGCCGAGGCGGCGATAGCCATGCAGGATTTCGGTGGCGTCTGCGAGATCTCGTGCCTCATGAAGTTGCCAGTCTTTCGGAGTCCGACGCAGAGCAAGCTAAAGCGGAATCTATGGGGCGATGTGTAACATAACTTGGTCCGTTCTTCCCGGTGGTTGTGTCACTCGATACTTTTCGCATAGATGGTAAGAGAATCCCGCCGCTGACAGAGGCGCATTACCCAACTTTCTTTAAGTCAATCAATTCTAGAAGAGAAAGCCATTAATGAAATTGGTCAGACTGCGGGTGCGGGGATTTCAGTCTTTCGAGGACACTGGTAATATCGAGTTCGTCGACGGCATCAACTTGATCGTTGGCCAGAATAATTGTGGAAAAAGCTCGCTACTTCGAGCTTTGCAAGGCTCATTTGCCGACGACCGTCATCGCAATCCAGATAAATGGGGAACCCATCAGCTCGCAGCGCCAGCAGTCGACCTAGTGATTAAGTTAAGGGGGGACGAACTGCGAAATGGAATCCTCCGATTTGGTCGACAAGAAATCCCTGTTCCTCAATCGCCGACAATCGCTGACTATGTCGCAGATTACTATCTGGATGCACTTTGGGAGCGGAATTCAGTCCATGTCACCGTCACGCACGGTCCGGGCTCACTCTTTGATCCTGGAAAATACCCATGTCATGACGGCTTCGACTTCGGTTCCGGGAGGCCGCCTAGAACGCTAATTGCTGTGCCTAATGCCGGCAAAGTGGTGGGAAGCATTGCACATAATAACCAAGACTCACTAGCCGGTCTGGTTTCCAGTTTGTGGACGGAAGACATGTTCTGGTTTGCACCAGAACGTTTTGCCGTCGGTGAATGTGGGAATGGTTACGCAACCCGACTTTCACCTAACGCAAATAATCTGCCGCTGGTTTTGCAAGCCATGGCCGGACGGCAAGGTGATGTGTTTCGGAAACTTGTGGTTCATTTGCGTGATATCTTCTCCACTGTCGGCAACCTCAGCGTTGCCCCAACTTCAAGCGGACAAGTTGAAGTTCGTGTGTGGCCAACCGAAAGAATGGAGCGGGTCGAACTGAGCTTCCCTCTCAGCCAAAGCGGTACAGGAGTTGCTCAAGTAATCGCAATACTGACCGCAGTCATGACCGTGGAAGAAGCTGTCATCGTCATTGATGAGATCAATAGCTTCCTGCATCCAGCCGCAGCAAAAGCACTGCTTCGAATTCTGCAGACCGAATATGCGCATCATCAGTACATAATCTCAACACATGCGCCCGAGGTCGTTAGTTTCAGCAATGCGCGCACTCTGCATCTGGTCAAGCGCGACGGATATGAGTCTTCCGTCTCGCGTTTGGATCTTGCAGATGTAGACGCTTTTCGAGAAGTCGCCGGTCAGCTTGGCGTCTCCATGGCAGACGTTTTTGCCGCCGATCGTGTTGTCTGGGTGGAAGGGCCAACGGAGGAGTTATGCTTTCCACTTTTGTATTCGGAGTCGGCGGGACAAGCACTCCCCCGTGGCCTGGTCTTTACATCCGTTGCTGCCACCGGTGACTTTCTCAAAAAACGGCATAAAGAGCTTGTTTACGAAATCTACCGGAAACTTAGCAAAGTAGCAGGGCCGCTAGACGTATCCGTCGCCTTCAGCTTTGACAGTGAGAATCTGACGGAAACAGACAAGAAAGAAATGGTGCGCGAGTCCCATGGCGCGATGCATTTCCTGCCGCGCCGGATGATCGAACGTTATCTAGTCAATCCGCAAGCTATTGCGGAATTCGTAATGCAACGGGACCAAGAACAGTCCATTCTGGACGCGGATCTCGTGACCGCAAAACTGATAGAATTGGCTGGCTCCGATAAATTTAAGATCAGAGAGTGGCACGGTGACCTCGCGGAGCCTCGCTGGTTAGCTAAGGTCGACGCGGCAAAACTGATATCGGATTGCTGCGGACAGATCTCCGAGTATCGAGTCACCTTCAAGAAGAAGGATGACACGCTCGCGCTTCTTCAGCGAATTCTGTTGACTGATCGCGAACAAGTTACAGAGCTGCTGGAATATGTTGAAAAGCTGGTGGACTCTCAGCACGATGGCATCCGCTGAGACCGTAAGGCGAGACAACTCAATGTTTGCCGCCAACGGCCCTCTCAAAACCTAACCGTATCCCCCTCCATCGCCTTATCCAACAACAGCCCATACGCCTCTTTCGGAATATCCACCGCCCCAAACGTCTTCAGATGCTCGGTGGTGAACTGTGTATCCAGCAGCGTAAACCCGCGTTCCCTAAGCCGCTCGACCAGATAGACGAGACAGATCTTCGACGCATTCGTGCGCCGTGAAAACATGCTTTCGCCAAAAAACGCCGAGCCGAGCGAAACCCCGTAGAGCCCGCCGACCAGCTCCTCGCCCTCGAAGGCCTCGACGCTGTGCGCGTGGCCGAGGCGATGCAGCGCGCCGTAGAGCTCGCGAATGGTCTGGTTGATCCAGGTGCTCGGCCGGTCGGGGGCCGCTTCCGCGCATTTGTCCACCACCTGGTCGAAGGCGGTGTCGAAGCGGATGTCGAAGGGGCGTTTGCGGATCGCCTTTAAAAGGCTCGCGGAGACGTGGAAGTCGTCGAGGGGGATGATCCCCCGGATCTCCGGCTCGACCCAGAAGAGCTCCGGGTCATCGGCGGAATCGGACATCGGAAACATCCCGATGGAATAGGCGCGCAGCAGGAGTTCCGGAGTAATGCTTCGGTCCCTGCTGCGTCGCCCAGCCATGGTTTACTTGGCCGAGGTTTCGGCCAGGTAGTTTTCCAGCCAGTGGATGTCGTAATCGCCATTGGCGATGTCCTGGTTGGACACGAGATCCTGGAACAGCGGCAGCGTCGTCTTGATGCCATCGACGACGAATTCGTCGAGCACGCGGCGCAGGCGCATCATGCATTCGACGCGGGTGCGTCCATGCACGATCAGCTTGCCGATCAGGCTGTCATAGTAGGGCGGGATCTTGTAGCCGGCATAGACGCCGGAATCGACGCGAACGCCGAGGCCACCCGGTGCATGGAAATGCGTGATCGTGCCGGGCGACGGCACGAAGGTGCGCGGGTCCTCGGCATTGATGCGGCATTCGATGGCGTGACCGGAGAAGACAACCTGGTCCTGCGTGACCGAGAGGCCGGCGCCGGACGCGACGCGGATCTGCTCATGCACGAGGTCGATGCCGGTGATCGCTTCGGTGATCGGATGCTCGACCTGCAGGCGGGTGTTCATCTCGATGAAGAAGAACTCGCCGTTTTCGTAGAGGAATTCGATCGTGCCGGCGCCCCGGTACTTCATCTTCTTCATGGCGTCGGCGCAGATCTGGCCGATCTTCATCCGCTGCTCGACGTTGAGGGCAGGGGAGTTCGCCTCTTCCCAGACCTTCTGATGGCGGCGCTGCAAAGAGCAGTCGCGTTCACCGAGATGGATGGCATTGCCGGCACCGTCGCCGACGACCTGCACCTCGATATGGCGCGGCTTGCCGAGATATTTCTCCATGTAGACGGCGTCGTTGCCGAAAGCGGCGAGCGCTTCCGAACGGGCGGTCGACACGGCCTCGTCCAGCTCGGCCTCGGTCTTCGCCACCTTCATGCCGCGGCCACCGCCGCCGGCGGTTGCCTTGATCAGGACCGGGAAGCCGATCTCACGGGCGATCTTCATCGCGTTCTCCGGCAGCACTTCGCCGTCCGAACCCGGAACGACCGGGATGCCGAGTTCGACCGCGGTCTTCTTCGCCGTGATCTTGTCGCCCATCAGGCGGATATGCTCTGCCGTCGGTCCGATGAAGGTGATGCCATGCGCGTCGAGGATGTCGGCGAACTTGGCGTTCTCAGACAGGAAGCCGTAGCCCGGATGCACGGCGTCAGCGCCGGTGATCTCGCAGGCAGCAACGATCTGGTGGATGTTGAGATAGCTGTCGCGTGACGGCGGCGGGCCGATGCACACGCTCTCGTCGGCAAGGCGCACATGCATGGCATTGGCGTCGGCCGTCGAGTGGACCGCCACGGTCGCGATGCCGAGTTCCTTGCAGGCGCGCAGCACGCGCAGCGCGATTTCGCCCCGGTTGGCGATGAGGATCTTCGAGATACCGTTCATAGGATCACTCGATGATCACGAGAGGCTCGCCGTATTCGACCGGGCTTGCATCGTCGATCACGATCTCGACGACCTTGCCGGACTTGGGCGAGGGGATCTGGTTCATCGTCTTCATGGCTTCGATGATCAGCAGCGTCTGGCCTTCCTTGACCATCTGGCCGACTTCGACGAAGGCGCGCGCGCCCGGCGCCGGCGACAGATAGACGGTGCCGACCATGGGGGCCGTGACGGCATTGGAGAGATCGCGGCCGGCAGGAGCAGCCGGAGCGGCGGCAGTGGCCGGAGATGCTGCAGGTGCGGCCGGCGCCTGGACGGCATAGCCCTGCATCTGCTGCGGCATCATCATCGGGGTGCCGTTGCGCGAGACGCGGATGCGCAGGTCGTCCTGCTCCACTTCGATCTCTGTGAGATCCGTGTCGTTGAGGATGTTTGCGAGATCGCGGATCAGCTTTTGATCGATGCCCGATTTCTTTTCAGCCATGGGTATGTCCTGTATTCTTGTTATTGCGTGATGGTTTTCAGCGCCTGAAGCGCCAGGATGTAGCTTTGAGGTCCGAAACCGCAGATGACGCCTTTGCACGCGGGCGCTATCATCGATTTGTGGCGGAATTCCTCGCGCGCATGCACGTTGGAAATATGCACCTCGATCACCGGGATCGGCGAGATCGCCCGGATCGCATCATGAAGCGCAACCGATGTATGGGTGTAGGCGCCGGCATTGATCGCCACACCCACGGCCTTCTCGGCAGCCTCATGCAGCCAGCTGACGAGGTCCCCCTCGTGGTTGGACTGGCGGAAGTCGATGGTCAGGCCGAGCTCGGCACCGGCGACCTTGCAGTCTGCCTCGATGTCGGCGAGCGTCTTGCCGCCATAAATCCCGGGTTCCCGCTTTCCCAGCATGTTGAGATTGGGGCCGTTCAGCACGAAAATGGTTTTGCTCATCTACGCTTCCGTCGACTTTCAACCGCCTCCTATAGACCGAGAGCCCCTGCAGGGAAAGCCCTTTGCCGTGATCACGCCAAACCGTCCCCGGAAAACCGGAGAAGGGTTAAGATCGGAGGGGGAGGCGGGTCGGAATTGTCTCAGCAGGTGGCCTTGCCGCAGGCGCGGATATTGGCGACCTTGGCCTCGATGGCGTCCTTGCCGACGGCACCCGGCACGGTCTCGTTGCCGATGACATAGGATGGCGTGCCGGTGATCCCGAGGCTGGTTGCCAGCTGATAGGCTTCCTGCACCTGTTCGGTGTTCGGGCTCTCGTTCATCTTGGCGCGGATCGCGTCTTCGGCAATACCAAGCTCGCCAGCGATCGCAATTGCGCTCTCTTCCGAGGCGCGGCCATCCTGGGTCATCATGGCGCGGAAGAAGGTGCCGTAAGTATCAGGCGACAGCTTGCGCACGGCATCCGACACTTTGTGCGCGGCTTCACTGTCGGGGCCGAGGATCGGGAATTCTTTCAAGACGTAGCGGATATTCTTGTCCTCTTCGATCACGGCTTCCATGTCGGCATGGGCGCGTCGGCAATAGCCGCAATTGTAGTCGAAGAACTCGACGACGGTGACGTCGCCCTTCGGATTGCCGATGGCCAGATCATAAGCCGACTTGAAGATCGCATCCTGATTGGTCGAGAGAGCCTCGGCCGAACGCTGCGAGCGGATCTCCTCCTGCTTCTTCTGCAGGGCGTCCTGTACTTCGAGCATGACTTCAGGGTTCTCGATCAGGTATTCGCGGATGAACTCGCCGAATTCCTTCTTCTGCGCCTCGTCAAGCGCGCTGGCCGGAAGCGGTATCAGGGCAGGGAGAAGCGCGATAGCGGCGCTGGCGATCATCTTGAAGTTCATGCCCATGGTGTTCCTCATCCTTGCTGCCGTCTGTCGTATCTTCGACCACAGGGCGTTTATCCCGCAGGCCGGCTTTCGCCGAGCCTAAAGCCTGATGCTTTCATGCGGAATGGCTTTTTTGCACTGCCTTGTCCAGCCTCTCCATTGTGATGCCATGCGCTTTGCGGCAAATGTCTGGCATGTGACCGAGGAGCTATCAGTTGATTTCGATTTCCAAGCGCAGTGCCGTCGAACCCTTCCACGCCATGGACATCCTGGCCGAGGCCACCCGTCGGCGGCAGGAAGGGCGCCCGGTCATCTCCATGGCCGTCGGCCAGCCCGGTCATCCTGCGCCCCAGGCAGCCCTCCAAGCTGCCCGCAACGCACTGGAAGGCGGCCGCATCGGCTATACGGATGCACTGGGCATGACCGGCCTTCGCCAGGCGCTCGCCGAGGAGTACCGCCGCCGGCACAATGTCTCCGTTGACTGGAACCGCATCGTCGTGACCACAGGCTCGTCCGCCGGCTTCAACCTCGCCTTCCTCTCGCTCTTCGACGTCGGCGATGCCGTGGCGATCGCAAGGCCCGGCTACCCCGCCTATCGCAGCATACTTTCAGCCCTCGGCTTGAAGGTGATCGAGGTCGCGGTCGGCCCGGACACCGGGTACACGCTCACGCCGCAAAGCCTGGAGAAGGCGCAAGCCGAGGCGGGTGTCCGCCTCAATGGCGTCCTGCTCGCGAGCCCCGCCAATCCGACCGGCACCGTGACGACCAAGGCGCAGCTGAAGGCCGTCTATGACTACTGCCAGGGGCAGGGGATCACCCTGATCTCCGACGAGATCTATCACGGCCTGACCTATGGCTCGGAAGAGGCGACGGCGCTGGAGATCGGCGACGATGCCGTCATCATCAACTCTTTCTCCAAATACTACTGCATGACCGGCTGGCGCATCGGCTGGATGGTCCTGCCGCAAGAGCTGGTGCGCCCGGTCGAATGCGTCGCCCAGAGCCTCTACATCTCCGCTCCCGAACTCTCGCAGATCGCAGCGCTCGCGGCCTTGAGCGCGACCGACGAATTGGAGCACTACAAGGCCGCCTGCCAGGCCAACCGCGACTTCCTGATGGCCCGCCTGCCGCAAATCGGTCTGCCGCTGCTGTCGCCGATGGACGGCGCGTTTTACGCCTATGTCGACGCTACGCGGTTCACGAACGACAGCATGGGCTTTGCCAAACGCATCCTCGCGGAGACGGACGTGGCCGTCACGCCGGGCCGCGACTTCGATCCTGTTGAAGGTCATCTGGCGCTCAGATTGTCCTATGCCGGCACCATGGCAGACATGGTCGAGGCAACCGACCGGCTGGAAAACTGGCTGCCAAGAAGTTCTTAGGCAATGAGCGAAATGGATTCGCGATCAAGGACTTCGGGCGCATTGCTGAATCAAAGCGAGAGCCAGTTGATTCAATCTCTGAGTTTAGTGGTCTGGGCAGGAGAGGAGAGCCGGACATGACAATCAAGCGGATCACTTCGCTCACCGCGGCTCCTGACATTCTGACCGAGCGCACGCGCCTGCGGGCGCACCGCGTCGACGATCTCAAGCCGATGGTCGCCATGTGGCAGGACGGAGCCATCTATCGCCACATCATTGGCCGCCCCTCGACTGCCAGCGAAACCTGGTCGCGGCTTCTCCGCTATATCGGCCATTGGCACGCGCTCGGCTTCGGCTACTGGGTGATCGAAGACCGGGCAGATGGCCACTATATCGGAGAAGCAGGCTTCGCCGATTTCCGTCGCGACATGGACCCGCCGCTCGGGCCGGAACCTGAGGCCGGCTGGGCGCTGGTGTCATCCGTCCATGGCCGCGGGGTTGCGACCGAAGTCATGCTGGCCGCCCATGCCTGGATGGATGCGCACAATCCCTATAAACACACGCTCTGTATCCTGGCGCCGGAACACGCTGCATCGATCCGCGTAGGCGAGAAATGCGGCTATACCCACGCCTATGACACCACCTTCGCCGGTGGTCCGACATCGGTGATGAAACGCGCACGTCCCCGCGCCTGATCGGCCGGATCCTGGAGACAAAAAAGGGCCCCGTGAAGGGCCCTTTTTGCATTCAATCACAATTGCGCGGGTCTCAGAAGAAACCACCGCGCTTCTGCCACCAGCCGCCCTTCTTGGGCTTCGCATCGGTGCTGTCTTCCGTGGCCTTGACCGAAGTCACGACCGGTTCGGACGAAGCGACATTGGATTCGCGGTTGGCGCGGGCCGGCTTTGCCTCTTCGGCAGCCGGGGCAGGGGCCGGTGCTACGACCGGAGCCGGTGCGGCAACCGGTGCTTCCTCGACGACGGTCTCGACGACAGGTGCCACCGGCGCAGCGACGACAGCGGCAGGTGCCACCTCGGCCACAGCTTCAGGCTCTGCGGTAGACTTTGCCTTGCGTGTGCGGCGCGGCTTCGGCTTCTCTGCATCCGGAGCCTCCACGACGACGTCGGCGACAACTGCCTCGACGGCTTCTGCGGCTACGGCGTCGTCCGACTGGTCTTCGGCATCATCGCCGTCACCATTGTCGTCGTTATCGTCGGAAGTTTCCAGCGAGCCTTCTTCGCCCGGACGGTTGCGACGGCCACCGCGCTTGCCGCGACGGCGGCGCTTGCGCTTCTGGGCGTCGTCGCCATTGCCGTCACCGTCGACCTCGACGGCGCGAATTTCGCCATTGCTTTCGTCGGCATCGTCCTCGCCCTCGTCACCATCCTCGTCATCGAGGTCGGCGCCGTTGTCACCATTCTGGGCATCGGCATGGGTGCCATTGCCGTTCTGGCCATTCTTGCCACGACGACGACGACGGCGCTTGCGCTTGCGATTGCCTTCTTCGCTGTCGGCGCGCGCCGGCTGCGGTGCGGTCTCGGCCTTGGCGGCGACGACGACGATTTCTTCCTCGTCTTCCTCTTCCGGCTCCGGAACGTAGTCGTCTTCTTCCTCGATCTCGGGGAGGAGCGACATCAGGCTCTCGATCTTCACCGGGTTCTCGACGGCTTCGCCGCGCTCGATGGTGAAGTGCTGCGAGCCGCCATGCTGGGCCGGCATCCCGCCGTCGATGACGATCGAGACGCCGAAGCGGCCTTCGTAGTCGACGATCGTGTCCCGCTTCTGGTTGAGCAAGTAGAGCGCCGTCTCAGGCGTCGTGTGCACAATGATGTCGTGCGTCGTCGCCTTCAGCAGGAATTCTTCAATGCCGCGCAGAACATGCAAGGCAACGGAAGACTGCGAGCGGATGAGGCCGGTGCCTGCGCAATGCGGGCAGACCTGCGTCGTCGATTCCAGCACCGAGGCGCGAATGCGCTGGCGCGACATTTCGAGCAGACCGAAATGCGAAATGCGGCCGACCTGGATGCGGGCGCGGTCGTTCTTCAGGCAATCCTTCAGCTTCTTCTCGACAGCGCGGTTGTTGCGCTTTTCTTCCATGTCGATGAAGTCGATGACGATCAGGCCGGCGAGGTCGCGCAGACGCAGCTGGCGGGCGACTTCCTCGGCGGCCTCCAGGTTCGTCTGGAGCGCGGTGTCCTCGATCGAATATTCGCGGGTCGAGCGACCCGAGTTGACGTCAATCGATACGAGAGCTTCGGTCTGGTTGATGATGATGTAACCACCGGACTTCAGCGTCACCTGCGGCTGCAGCATCTTGTCGAGCTGGGCTTCGATGCCCGAGCGCGCGAAGATTGGATGCAGGTCGCGATAGGGCTGAACCACCTTTGCATGGCTCGGCATCAGCATCTTCATGAAGTCTTTCGCTTCACGGTAGCCTTCTTCGCCCGAGACGATGATCTCGGAAATGTCCTTGTTGTAGAGGTCGCGGATCGAGCGCTTGATCAGTGAACCTTCTTCATAGACCAGGCATGGCGCAGTCGACGCAAGCGTCAGCGTGCGCACATTCTCCCACAGGCGCATCAGATATTCGAAGTCGCGCTTGATCTCGACCTTGGTCCGGTTCGCACCGGCGGTGCGCAGGATTACGCCCATGCCCTGCGGCACTTCCAGCCCGCGAGCGATTTCCTTGAGACGCTTGCGGTCGGTAGGCTGGGTGATCTTGCGGGAAATGCCGCCGCCTCGTGCCGTGTTCGGCATCAAAACCGAGTAACGGCCGGCGAGCGACAGATAGGTGGTGAGAGCGGCACCCTTGTTGCCGCGTTCTTCCTTGGCGACCTGCACGAGCAGGATCTGTCGGCGCTTGATCACTTCCTGAATGCGGTACTGCTTGCGCGGCTTGCGGATGACGCGATCCGGAACCTCTTCCATGGCGTCTTCGGCGCCGACGGATTCGATCTCTTCCTTTTCCTCGATGTGACCATCGTCGTCATCGTCGTCGCCATCGTCATCGTCACGACGGCCGCCCCGGCGTCCACCGGCTTCTTCGGAAATCTCGTCCATGTCGACCATGGCCGCGATCGTGCCGCCTTCGGCATCGTTTGAACCTTCGCTGCCTTCTTCGGCAGTGGTCTCCTCGGCGGCTGCCTTTTTGGCGCGGGGCTTGCGGACACGCTTCGGCTTGGCCTTGGCCGCGGGCTCTTCGGCTGCTGGCTCTTCCTCGACAGTGGCGGCTGCTGCAACATCTGCGTCGGCTTCGGCCGCAAGTTCGGCGGCCACGTCGTCGACGATCGCCGATGCAACGGATGAGGTGGTGTTGATGCCGACATCCGGCTGATCCTGCTGGGCAGGATCATTGCTCATGATCTCGTCGCCTTCGACGTCGTTTTCCTTGCGGTGCTCTTCGGCTTCTGCACGGAGCAGCGCCTGACGGTCGGCGAGCGGAATCTGGTAGTAGTCGGGGTGAATTTCGGCGAAGGCCAGGAAGCCGTGGCGGTTGCCGCCGTAATCGACGAAAGCGGCCTGTAGCGAGGGTTCTACCCGCGTTACCTTTGCCAGATAGATATTGCCGCGGATCTGTTTCTTGTGTTGGGATTCGAAGTCGAATTCTTCAATACGGTTACCGCGAACAACGACAACGCGCGTCTCTTCCTCGTGAGACGCGTCGATCAGCATTTTGTCTGCCATTTAAGCTGTGCTCCTCGGCGCCCTCGGTCGGTGGTCCACCCGCGCGCTGTACTTTAAAGCGGCTGGAACCTAGCGGACTGTGCGCCGGATATAGATGTGGACGCACGGGAGACCGGGTTTGCAACATACGGACGAACAACGGGGCTCTTTCCGATCCCGGTCCGTTCCTGGTCATGTCAACCTGCTGCAAAGACATCAAATACCGTACGTCAACGACAATGATATGGACCCCTCGGGATCCGATGAATGCTCGGTAAAGAGCTGTTGGTGGGGAGCCACCGATGTATTGCCGACCGTGTCGGCGTGTTGAACCAGTTTCAGGAAAAAATGCGGCGACGGCAGATGAGTATCCGGTTGAACAGGCGCCAATTCCATTATCTGAGGTTGGCAGCCGTGGGCGGAAACTCTATCCCGTTTGCACTTTTATCCCTCGTGTGCCTTGTATGTTTTCTACGTCACAATAGCAAGAGCAAACGGATTTATGCCATAATGGCAGTCGATTAGGGGAGTTGCCTCATTCTGTGCGATTCCGATGGGAAAAGCGGTTTCGAACCGCAATTTTGACAGTCATCGGGCCGACACGGCGAGGCATGCGGCGGACAATCTGAGAAATTGGCGCGATGTGCGGCTTGTGATTTGTGTCACAGTTGTGTCGCGGTCATGACGGGGGCAGGATTTGAGAAGAGCTTTGGCGCTGTCGGCGGGGCGAAAATGCGCGCTTTCGTACCGAATCGTTCTGGCGTTCGCCCTGTTGGCGGGTCCCGTGTCCCTGATGCTTCTGTTCCTTGCCCCCGGTGTTGCTCAAGCCGTCACTGCCGACAGTCCATCCGAACGACTGGTCGCCTTCGCAGCTCGCATTGCCGGTGACGAAGCGCGGACTCGCATCGTCCTCGATTTCGATCGCGCGCCTGTTATTGAGACCCGTTACATCGCCAATCCCGATCGCATCGTCATCTATCTGCCGGCGACTGCCTTTGCATTTGCCGAGGCCGACCTGAAAGCCACCGGCCTGTTCAGCGACATTCGCTACGGCTCGATGGATGCGACCTCGGCCAGGCTTGTCCTGACGGCCGCCCGTCCTGCGCGGCTCGCCATGGCGGATATCAGGCCCAATGAAGATGGCAATGGCTATCGTCTGGTCCTCGATGCCGAACTCGTACCAGAGCAGGAATTTGCGGCCCTCGTCTCCGGCCAGGCCTGGGCGGCCCCGCAGACCGACGCCGCCACCACCGCGACAGTCCCGGTTGCTGCGGCGGCCGCTGACGATTTCGTCATCGCGATCGATGCCGGGCATGGTGGCATCGATGCTGGCGCCACGGGCGCGTCCACCAAGACCTCCGAGAAGGACATCACACTCGCCTTCGCCAAGATCCTCAACGAGAAACTCGAGGATCTGCCGGGCATTCGCGCCGTGATGACGCGAGACACGGACAAGTTCCTGTCGCTGTCCGAGCGCGTACTGATCGCCCGCCAGAAGGGCGCCGACCTGCTGATCTCGCTCCATGCAGATACCCTGCGCCAGGCCGATATCCGGGGCGCGACCGTCTATACGATCTCCGACAGGGCATCCGACCACATGGCCGCCCAGCTCGCCGAGCGTGAAAACTTCTCCGATACGATCGGCGGCGTCGAACTGCCGACCGAGACCGAGCCGGAGGTCGGCGACATCCTGCTCGATCTCACCCGGCGGGAGACACAGGCCTTCTCCATCGCCATGGCTCAGGCCGTGGTCGGCTCCTTCGAGGGGCAGATCTCGCTCATCAACAATCCCCACCGTCACGCCGGCTTCCGCGTCCTCCAGGCGCCTGATGTGCCATCAGTCCTGCTGGAGCTCGGCTTCCTGTCCAACAAGGAAGACGAGAAGCTGCTGCTCGACCCTGTCTGGCGGGAGAAGGTGGCGGGCCTGCTCGTTGAGGCGATCAAGAACTATCGGCAACCGCAATTCGCCAATGGCGGCTAGGCCACACCGCTTCAGGAAGCTGTGACCGCGCCGCGCTTCACGCGCTAACGGCCCTATTTTCCTCACATTGTGCCCGTTACTCGGGGAAATCGCACAAGCCGGACCATTGTCGAATCGCCGCGCCTGTGCAGGAAATCAGCACGTCTTGCCATCCAGGGCATGACGTGCAAAACGCCACAGGGTGTGCGAAGCTCGTCGCGGCGCGCGAACCCTGAAGCAGAGCCGGTAGCGGAAACATGATCAGACTGATTGGATATCTCTTCGGATTGGCGTCCGTGCTGGCGCTCGGCGTCGCAGCCGTCGTCGCCGTCTATCTGATGGGGGTAACCAAGGACCTGCCCAACTATGAGGTTCTGGCGAGCTACTCGCCGCCGGTCACGACCCGCATCCATGCCGGCAACGGCGCGTTGGTCGCGGAATATGCCCGTGAACGCCGCCTGTTTCTGCCGATTCAGGCCATTCCCGACCGCGTCAAGGCGGCCTTCCTCTCGGCCGAAGACAAGAATTTCTACAACCACCCCGGTGTGGACGTCTACGGTCTCGGCCGCGCCATCCTGGTCAACGTCCAGAACCTCGGCTCCGGCCGCCGACCGGTCGGTGCCTCGACGATCACCCAGCAGGTGGCGAAGAACTTCCTTCTCTCGTCTGACCAGACCATCGATCGAAAGATCAAGGAAGCGATCCTCTCCTTCCGCATCGAGCAGGCCTATTCCAAGGACAAGATCCTCGAGCTTTACCTCAATGAGATCTTCTTCGGTCTGAACGCCTATGGCATCGCCGGTGCGGCACTGACCTATTTCGACAAGTCGGTGACCGAACTCACGGTCGCCGAAACGGCCTATCTCGCGGCCCTGCCCAAGGGGCCGAACAACTATCATCCGTTCCGCCATACCGAGGCAGCGCTCGAGCGGCGCAATTGGGTCATTGACCGCATGGTCGAAAACGGCTTCGTCGCCCGCGAAGAGGGTGAGGATGCCAAGAAGCAGCCGCTCGGCGTCAATCTGCGCCGCTCCGGTTCGTCTCTCTTTGCCTCCGACTATTTCGCCGAGGAAGTCCGCCGCCAGATCATCGAGAAGTATGGCGACAAGTCTCTCTATGAGGGCGGCCTGTCGGTCCGCACTTCGCTCGATCCGCAGATGCAGATCGCTGCCCGAAAGGCCCTGCAGTCGGCGCTTCTGACCTATGATCAGCGCCGTGGCTTCCGCGGTCCGATCAAGCAGATCCCGCTAGAAGGCGACTGGGGTGTTCCGCTGGCAGAGATCCCTGCACTGGCGGATGTGCCGGAATGGAAGGTCGCAGTCGTGCTCGATGTGACGTCCGACGGCGTCGACATCGGCCTGCAGCCAGCCAAGGAAGGCGGCGGCAAGGTCGTCGCGGAACGCGTCCGCGGCCGGATTGCACCCGATGACATGGAATGGGCCTATCGCTCTGCAACCGGCGACCGCAAATCGGCAAAATCACCCGAGGGCGTTCTGAACCCGGGCGACGTCGTCTATGTCGAGGCACTCGAAGAGGGCTCGAGCTCCTATCGTCTGCGTCAGCCGCCCAAGGTACAGGGTGGCCTCGTTGCCATGGACCCGCATACCGGCCGCGTGCTCGCACTTGCCGGCGGCTTCTCCTATGCCCAGTCCGAATTCAACCGCGCCACCCAGGCCATGCGCCAGCCCGGTTCCTCGTTCAAGCCCTTCGTCTACGCGGCAGCTCTCGACACCGGATACACCCCGGCATCCGTCATCATGGACGCCCCGGTTGAATTCGTCTCGGGTGGCCAGGTCTGGCGCCCGCAGAACTATGGTGGCGGCTCCGCCGGTCCCCAGACGCTACGTCTCGGTATCGAGAAGTCGCGCAACCTGATGACGGTGCGCCTTGCCAACGACATGGGCATGAACCTCGTCGCCGAATATGCCGAACGCTTCGGCATCTACGAGAAGATGAACCCGGTTCTCGCCATGTCGCTGGGCTCCGGTGAAACCACCGTCATGCGCATGGTCTCGGCTTACGCCGTCTTCGCCAATGGCGGCAAGCAGATCAAGCCGACGCTGATCGACCGTATCCAGGATCGCCACGGCAAGACCATCTTCCGCCACGAGGACCGGATCTGCGAGACCTGCAACGCCGAGCGCTATTCCGGCCAGGAGGAGCCTGTTGTCGTCGACAATCGCGATCAGGTCCTCGATCCCATGACCGCCTATCAGATCACCTCGATGATGGAGGGTGTCGTCACCCGCGGAACGGCTGCCGGCAAGATCAAGCTCGACCGCCCGGTCGCCGGCAAGACGGGCACGTCGAACGACGAAAAGGACGCCTGGTTCGTCGGTTACACGCCGGATCTCGTCGCTGGCGTCTATATCGGCTTCGACCAGCCGGCTCCGCTTGGGCGCGGCTCGACCGGTGGCTCGCTGGCAGCCCCCGTCTTCAACGACTTCATGCAGATGGCGACCGCCAACACGCCACCCGGTAAGTTCTTCGTGCCCGAGGGTATGAGCTTCATCGCAGTCAACCGCACCACCGGCATGTTCGCCCTCGAAGGCGAGCCGGACACGATCATGGAAGCCTTCAAGCCCGGCACCGGCCCGGCCGACACGCTGTCGATCATCGGCATGGACGGTTATGCACCGCCTGAGGAGATCCTGCGTGACTCGCCCCAGGCGAACCAGGCCGTGACCTCGGGTTCCGGCGGCCTGTTCTAGTATCTCCGCACCTTTCCTCGCGACCCGGCCCTTTACATCAGGGCCGGGCGCAACTATGCGAGGGGCCAGATTTTCACCAGTTTCAGAGGTTGAGAACCGAACGCATGCGCAATGAAATCGAAAATGTCGTCGACGAAATCAAGCAGGCCATAAGCCTGCTGAGGAGGCATCTTTGACTGGGATCAGGCGATAAGACGACTGGACTGGTTGAACAACAAGGCCGAGGATCCGAACCTCTGGAACGATGCCCAGGAAGCCCAGAAGCTGATGCGCGAGCGCCAGCAGCTGGATGACAGCATTGCTGGCGTCAAGCGTCTCGAACAGGCGATGAACGACAACATCGAGCTGATCGAGATGGGCGAGGAAGAGGGCGACGAATCGATCGTCCGCGAAGCGGAAGAGCAGCTGAAAGCCCTGAAGTCCGAAGCCGCTCGCCGTCAGGTGGAAGCGATGCTGTCGGGCGAGGCCGATGGCAACGATACCTATATCGAAGTCCATTCCGGCGCCGGTGGTACCGAGAGCCAGGATTGGGCGAACATGCTCCTGCGCATGTACACCCGCTGGGCAGAACGATCGGGCTTCAAGGTAGAAGTGCTGGAAATGCATGACGGCGAAGAAGCCGGCATCAAGTCCGCGACCATCCTGGTCAAGGGCCACAATGCCTATGGCTGGATGAAGACGGAATCGGGCGTCCACCGCCTGGTCCGCATCTCGCCTTACGATTCGAACGCACGCCGCCACACGTCCTTCTCGTCCATCTGGGTCTATCCCGTCGTCGACGATTCGATCCAGATCGACATCAACGAGAGCGATTGCCGCATCGACACCTTCCGCTCGTCGGGTGCCGGCGGCCAGCACGTCAACACCACCGACTCGGCCGTGCGTATCACGCATATTCCGACCGGCATCGCGGTGTCGTGCCAGCAGGAACGGTCGCAGCACAAGAATAAGGCCAAGGCCTGGGACATGCTGCGGGCACGCCTCTATGAAGTCGAATTGAAGAAGCGCGAAGAAGCCGCCAATGCCGAGGCCGCCTCCAAGACGGACATCGGTTGGGGGCACCAGATCCGCTCCTACGTGCTGCAGCCCTACCAGCTGGTCAAGGACCTGCGCACCGGCGTCGAAAGCACCGATCCGGACAGCGTCCTGAACGGCGAGCTTAACGAGTTCATGGAAGCGGCACTCGCCCACCGCATCAGCGGCAAGGCATCGGAAGTCGCCGACATCGATTGATCGTCTCGACCATCGGAAACGAAGAAGGCGGAGTGCTGGTCACTCCGCCTTTTTCTTGGGCGATGCACGGGAGAACACCGTCAGTTGCTCGCCCGCTCGACCCTGACATCGCCGAGTTCGTCGATTAGCACGGTCCATTCCTCGACCCGGTCCGTATCGGGGGTGGTCTTCAAGTAGACGGTGGCGAAGAAGCCGGGTGTGCCGGCGACGCCTGTCATGCTTTCGGGGCGAATTCCCGTCACATAGGGCTTGATGGCGGTGAACTCCTCCAGTTCGACGCTTTCCACCAGCCGAAGCCCTTGCTCGCCCGACGCGATCATCTGCAGATGAATGCGTGCCGTTCTGTCCGGTTGGCGGATCGCCACGAGTTTGTAATAGCCCCGTTCGCCGGGAGCCACGCCGGTTTCGGCGCCCGGCACACCTTCCGGCCCCGATTCCCAGTAGCCGCCGCTCATCACGAAGGTGGCGGACAGGGGCAAACCCCCAATGTCATCCGCCACCACGGGCGTAGATACGAAGAGCAGCAGGGCGAGGGCAGTCGAAAAACGCGCTTTCATCAGTGCCTCAATCGGAAAACTGTTCGGCGATGATCCGGTCGGACCAGGATCGGTCAGGATCGGAAAGAATGCGCGCGGTCGTTTCCTCCGATTGCGCGATCTCCACCCTCAGAACCGATTTGACCTCGGTATGATCCGCCACCGCGTTCACCGGACGCTTTTCCGGCTCCAGAACTTCCAGCACCACCGTCACCTTGTCCGGCAAGAGTGCGCCCCGCCAGCGGCGCGGACGGAAGGCGCTGACCGGTGTGAGTGCCAGCAGAGGTGCCTCGAGCGGCAGGATCGGGCCATGGGCCGAGAGATTATACGCGGTCGATCCGACCGGGGTCGCCACCATGAGCCCGTCGCAGATCAGTTCCTCCAGCCGCACCTTTCCGTCGATCACCACGCGCAGTTTCGCTGCCTGGTACGATTGGCGCAGGACCGAAACCTCGTTGATGGCGAGCGCAAACGAGACGGATCCGTCCGTATTGTTGGTGGTCATCTTCAGCGGGTGGAATTCGTTTTCCACGGCCACCTCGATCCGCTCCGGCAGTTGGTCGGTGGAATAATCGTTCATCAGGAAGCCGACGGAACCGCGGTTCATTCCGTAGATCAATTTGCCGCTGTTCATCGTGTCATGCAGCGTCTGCAGCATGAAGCCGTCACCGCCGAGCGCCACGATGACATCGGCCTCGGCCGGCTCGGTATGGCCATAGAGCCGAATCAGGTCATTGCGCGAAGCCTGGGCTTCGTCCGTGTTGGAAGCGATGAAGGCGAGCGACCGGAACGTGCGAGACATGGCGAGCCCTGATGAAATCTTGCCAAGTCGTACATGACAAATGCCTGTAACCACAAGTCGTTTTGCCCTCGAAACGGTTCGGCTCGCGGCTGAGTGATCGGCGTGCGCGCGATGCGGAAATTCACCATATCCGCTAACCCTGCACCGATTTTCTGCTTTACCGCAAACCGATTTCCGCCTAAAGACCGGCCACTGCCCTTGTAGCTCAGTTGGTAGAGCACCTGATTTGTAATCAGGGGGTCGCGGGTTCGAACCCTGCCGGGGGCACCACATTCTAATGTCCTGAAAATATTGGTCTTTTTAGCTAATCCTGTTGACGGGATTTGGCCGTTTTCAGGCGTTTCGATCACAGATTGATCACCGGATTGAAAAACTAGCGATTCTCAGCGTTCGTCAACGAATTTTGATCACGCGTTCGTGATTGATAGTCCACGATATATAAATGGCCATCCGGGCTTGACCATCTCATTGATGAGGAACAAACAAGGAACAAATTCCTAGTTTCGGAGGCTGTTATGAAACATCGTCGGGGTGTCGATCTCGTGCCGGATGTCTCAGATGCAGGCCAGCTGATCTATACGACGCTCGGAATGCTGCCTGAATTCTACGCGCTCGGCTGCCGATGCCGGGCATGCGGGCACAAGGCGATGGTGGATCGATGGGAGATCGCGAGGAAGTACGGTAAGGGTGTTTACATCGGCAGCTTGGGCTCGCGCTTGACCTGCTCAAAGTGTGGCGCACGCGGAAACTCGCAGTGGCTCGTAGGGAAGCTTCCGAGAGATTGATATGCCCCCTGAGACATATCCAGAAACGAATATGCCATTAGTGACATACTCTAACGCAGCCTAAATCAGTGTATTCTCACCCTGTTTTAAATCATCATAGGTTGCCGTAGACTCCCAATTCCGTTGACTGATCGAGGCAGGATAGAGCCTAAAGGAGTGTTGACATGACGGACACTAAGCCTGCGATGATCACCACGCTGATTGAAAACTGGAAGCTCCAGTCGGCTGAAGCGAAGCAGCGATTGAGGCTGCAGTATGTGCCGTTTCAGCCGACGCCGGAAATGATTGACCGGGTCGAAGCCTTTCTCCACATGTCCGAAGACGAACAGCAGCAGGTGATCGAGGCCTGTGACTCGGATGATGCGGAGCTTTGGATATCGGTTCTGACCGCTCGCGCAATCTATGAAGAGCGTCAGAAGAAAGGCGACGGCTCAATCACAGAAGAACGTGTCGCGCGATATCCGGAGCGCTATCCATGACCGATCTCCCCGACACTCACCCTCTAGTCCTTTACTCGCGCGGTCAGATCAGCCGTCACGTTGCCATAGGCCGGATGAAATTCAGAGATTATGCGACGCTGCTCGTAGCCCTCGGCGAAGCTGATCTACCGATGCCCATGCCGTCGGATGCGCAAATCCAAAGCGAGGTTGATACCTTTCGGAAGCTGATGCGCTCAACGTAGTGTTACAGATCGGGGGCAACCCGATATCTTCTGCCCCGATCCTCCACAAGCCTTTGAAAAGGTACCGAAAAATCGTCATCTGCCTAAAGGTTTAGTGTTGACATTAACGGACGTTACCAGACTGGTACCGGATCATCTGAGCAGTAAACGAAAGCAGGAGATGTCGATGAGCCAGCGTAGCGTAGGATGCCCCGCGACTTCGGTCGCAGTTCAAACCGGAGCCATTTTTTCCGTGCTAGCTGCTGGTGCTGTTTCTGCTCACATGCAGGGCGTAGCAGCCGCCAGGGCAGCTCGTGAGGAGTATGCTTCCCGTGTTCTCGCTCAGCAGCTCGATGAAGCTATCGCCGCATGCCATGATTGGTCGGAACACGCAAAACAGTTGGCGAATGAGAATGAACGCTTGATCGCGGAAAACGCACGCCTGCGCGAGGTCGCCGAGCAGCGTCGTGGCGTGATCCAGCGCATGCGGTCTGCAGCATGAGTGAGTTTTTATTGACGCCTCAGCAGGCTATTCAGCGCTGGCTCGTCCAGGGCCTGGATCAAGATGAAGTCCTGCCGTTTACGGGCCATCGATCTATCGTGTCGTTGTACGAGGCTTACATGGAAGACCAAGCCAACTGGCGAACGGTGAAAGCGGAAGCGCAAATGACGGCTGCCGAACTCGAACGCGAAGACGACATCCGCGAAGTCTGGGACACTTTCGGGGACTACTTGCGCGAGAACCTGTATCCGGCGGAATATGACGAAGAGGTTCAGCGACTGATACCGCTCATCAAAAAGAGGCAGCAAGCTCAACGCGTCGCTGCCTCCAAAAACTTCGGTCGGCGTCGTCAGTGCAGTTGACGCGGCTGGTGCTCTGCATCGGCAAAACGAAAACTGTGAATCCTGTCCGAGATATCGATGCTCGGACGGGATTTCTTTTTCATACTATGTGAAGGCACTGACGGGACGCCCAGGATTGCATCCTCGATCCCAGCCAGCGCAGCGTTGACCTTATGCTCGGACTTTTCCGCTGCCAGGATTTCAAGCTGCTCATCCGTCAGCCTGATCTCCAGCCAGTCGATCTGATCGTCGGTGAGCCCTGATAAGGGGATCGTATCGCGCTGCTCTGGAAGTGCCGCAGCCCAGGCCTGCACCTTGCGGGCCGGTGTCGACAGCATTGCGTCTATAGCCCTCTGCTCATTGCGAACCGTACATCTCACGATCTCGACCTCGTCGGTGTCTGGTAAATCGAGCTGCTTGGGCGGCATCACAGTCGGCGATCCGCCGAATCCCAGAAGGCCCCAGCTGTTCCGCCAGCACCATTCCGCGCCGTTCCAGAGGCCTTTAGCGAGGTTGGCCATCGCCATCACTATCGCCATCAAAAATCTCATCGTCGTCTCCCTGTTATGACATGTGGAGACAATCGCTTGTGGCTAAGCAATCGACAAAGAGGGGCAAGCGCGGTCTCCTAAAATTCGCTTGTACGGCCCACTTGCGCCGACAAGGAAATCGCCAAAGAATTATTCCATGAGCACAGCTTACCAGAGACACGCATGGCGAAATTGCAGAAGCTTACGAAGAGGGAGATAAAGGAGCGAACCGAATACTACGTTGACAGGTTGGGAGATCGTAGCGGCCGACGTGCTATTGGAGCCCGCGTTTTGGGGGTGTCGCTACAATACGTTGAAGCATGGTGCGATCCTTCGGAACCCGATGTGATACCAGCCGACAAGCTGATGCAGCTCGTGATAGAAGCGCATTTTCGCGAGCTGTACATCATAGACTATGGGAAAATCATCGATATCTATGACGACTGCGAGGTGCTGATCGGTAGCGCAAACAATGCTGAGATAGCTTCTTTCCTAGCCGACACACATTGCGGCAGGATCGTCATGAGACCCCGAGAGGTGCGGTGGCCGACGCCGGAAATTAAGATGTCGGAAGAACAGCTGTTGCGGTCCAGGCTTCGGAAGGTCGTTGCGTCCGGCAAGGTCGACATCAAACAAATTTGCCGCGAACTAAATTGTGATGAATACGCACTTATCGACATGCAGAGCGAAATGGCGCTCTTCAAGTTTAGCAGGATGCCTGAGCGCACACACGTTGAAGTGCTCGAAAGCTATGTGTGGGCGAAGGAACGGGCTGCATGAAAAAGCCACTCCCACTCACAGGTTCGTCCTTGGTCAGCGCAGTTGATCCCGAGTTGAAGAAGTTTCGTCTGGCGCTCCGGAAACAACTGCTGAAAGTCGCGCAGACGCACCCTGTCGCGCACACGAGGGCGCTTTTTCAGGCCATGGCAGACGGCAGCGTAATGCCTAAATTCACGGCCGACCCGAAACCGGAAACTAGTGTCGTCCCACCCGCACCTGCTGAGTTTATGCAAGCGACTCCACTCAAGCGCGTGGCACCATCCAGCCAAGGTTTGATAAGTCTAAACGCTCCGGAGAAATGAAACAAAATTACTTAAGAATAAATCTTTTCAGAGGCTTAGGGAAAAAATGCACTTCGGCATTTTGCCGACCCCTTAGCAGGGTGGGGTCCGTCTTCTACCTATCTGCGGTGAGTAACGCGTCAAACAGGTAGATCATGAACAAATCCACACAAACTAACCCGATGATCATCGATATGATCAAAGGAGACGTCCAGGTTGAGCTGACCCTCTGGCCCCTGTTGCTAGTCAGGATCGTCGCAGCTGACGATGTGGGTCTCTACGAAATCAATCTTTTTAGGATCGCTGAGCCTTTTGCAGCCGTCTCGGAAACTTGCCATCAGCTTGCAGAGGAGCTTCTTCGAGAAGGTAAATCTGGCGTTGTTGTCGAGACACTGATGGAGCTGAAGGCAATCACTGGTACAGGCCGGATGTTCCCGATCCCAGAACTGAAATCAGCAGGCTGGACGATCCCGGAATATCGCCAACTGGAGGCTGCATAATGTGGTCGCTCCAGCAATCAACTGATGTCGATGGCACCATCAACAAGCTGACGCTGTCGTTCCGTTTCCTCGGACGCCACACTGGCGCTGGACGCTTTTTCCGGCAAGCTGACGGTCTTTTCCTACTTCAAATAAGCGACCGTTGGGGGACGTTCGACTGTCCCTCTCGATACCGCCTCGACGAAATTGATACTTATGAAAAGGCGTCGGCTATTTGTACGGTCGCTGCAGAGGTGGAGTGCTCAAAAGATGAGACATGAGGTTAAGCTAAAACGTGCGCTGTCAGCCACCAACTTCGCGAATTTCCCCGAGACTGCAAGACGTGTAGTCTCGAACGTCCCGCCGGAGCTTTTATCAGATTTAACCAGTCGTCAAATCGGTATCGTTTTGAATGCGCTTTTCTCAGCTCATCAACAGGGCCAGGAGTTTGCCTGCCGCGCGATCATTGATGAAGGTGCCGTCTGGGACAGCTGTGCGGGCTCTCTCCGAGAACTAGAGCCAAGGAAAGTCATGTGATAGCCCAGCCTGGGTCCTTACAAATCAGCTGGAAAGTCCGGGGTGCCGCCCGGGCTTTTCTTTGCTCTTGGCGGACTTTGGTGCACCGTTGAACGCGATGCTCCGGGACATGAAGTCACTGAAATTCCCAAACGATCAGCAATTTTCGTGGTCACTCTAGATAGTCTGGTGACACGTGCGGTCCTGGCTACTAATCCTTGTCTAAGCCGGTCGTGCACGTGAATGTCGAGGGCTTCAGATGCAGTGGGAGTGATAACTTGAACGCCGTAGAGATCGAAGAAGCCATATCGGCTCTTGCCGAGCAGCCGTTTGACGCAGACGAATTTCCGTTCGCGTTCCTTCAGGCGTTCGGGGCGAAGGAGACCACGCTTCGACGTCTTCGCAGTGGCGAGACCAACAAATCCGATCTTGGCGGTGTTCTCCAAACTAGCAACATTCACATCGCGGTTGCGCCCGAAGGGGCCGTGACCAAGACGGTCGGCAAGCTCAAAGCCAGCCCGGCGACGACACGCGCCAAGGCGAAATTCGTGCTCGCCACGGACGGCAAGGAGTTTCAGGCGGAAGACCTGAACACGGGCGAAGTCGTCGTGTGCAACTACCGGGATTTCCCGGATCACTTTGGTGTGTTTCTGCCGCTCGCGGGCATCTCCACCGTCAAGCAAATCCGTGAAAGCGCCTTCGATATCAAGGCGACAGGGCGACTGAACCGGCTCTATATCGAACTGCTGAAAGACAATTCGGAATGGAGTTCTGCCGCCCGCCGCCATGACATGAATCATTTCATGGCCCGCCTGATCTTCAGCTTCTTTGCCGAAGATACCGACATCTTCCTGAAGGATGATCTGTTCACCGCGACCATCGAGAAAATGAGCGACAAGGACAGCTCGAACACGCATGAAGTGATCAGTGAAATTTTTCGCGCAATGAACACCAAACGGGAAGATCGGGCCAGCGCAGGCATCGCCCGTTGGGCAAACGACTTCCCCTATGTGAACGGCGGCCTATTTTCCGGCAGCACTGAGGTTCCTCGCTTTTCCAAAATCGCCCGCTCCTACCTGCTGCATGTCGGGAAGCTCGATTGGAAAAAGATCAATCCCGACATTTTCGGGTCGATGATCCAGGCTGTGGCCGATGATGAAGAGCGCGGCGCTCTCGGCATGCACTACACCAGCGTGCCGAACATCTTGAAGGTCCTCAATCCTCTGTTTCTGGATGATCTGCGGGAGCAGCTTGAAGAAGCGGGAGATAATGCGCGCAAGCTTCTGAACCTCCGCAACCGCATGGCGCGCATTCGCGTGTTTGACCCGGCCTGCGGTTCCGGGAACTTTCTTGTTATCGCTTACAAGGAAATGCGCGCTATAGAGGCTGAAATCAATGAGCGTCGCGGCGAAGCCGACCGCCGCACTGAAATCCCGCTGACCAATTTTCGTGGGATCGAGTTACGTGATTTCCCCGCCGAGATCGCAAGATTGGCGCTGATCATCGCCGAATATCAAAGCGATGTGCTTTATCGTGGTCAGAAGGAGGCACTGGCAGAGTTTCTGCCCCTCGACGCGATGAATTGGATCACCTGTGGCAACGCCCTGCGGCTCGACTGGCTCAGCATCTGTCCGCCGACTGGAACGAGTGTGAAGCAGCACGCCGACGACTTGTTCATGTCGCCCGTCGATCAGGCCAATATTGATTTTGAGAACGAAGGCGGGGAGACCTACATCTGCGGGAACCCGCCGTTCAAAGGAACGCGAAAGCAGAAGCCGCACGAGAAGGAAGACCTAGAGCAGGTGTTCGGTAGTCTCTCGTCAAATTGGAAAAACGTTGACTACGTGGGTGCCTGGTTGATGAAGGCAGCCATCTATAATGACGTTTGCCATGCCCCATTCTCATTTGTGGCGACGAATAGCATATGTCAGGGCCAGCAAGTTCCTATCACATGGGATTTACTACTGAAGCGAGGGTTTCGCATCCGCTTTGCCCACACGTCTTTCACATGGTCAAATCTTGCCGCGAACAAGGCGGGCGTCACCGTCGTTGTAACCGGCGTAGACCGTGAATCAGGTGGAGCACGATGGATTTACACGGGCGAGAACCGCCGTGAGGTTGCAAACATTAATCCGTATCTTACGGAGCACGAAATTTCGGTTGTTCCAGCTTCCAGGAGGCCGATATGTTCTAATATTTCAATGGATTATGGGGTTTACTATTCGAAGTCAGGTGGTCTGATTTTGGATTCTGACGAAAAGGATGCTTTACGGAAGGAGGGGCTTCCGCTTCGTTTTTTGCGGCGTTTCTTGGGGTCCACAGAGTTCATCAATGGAAAGGAACGGTTTTGCCTTTGGGTCGCCGATAGTGAGGTGAGCGAAGTTTCGGAATATGCTGGCGTTCGACAAAGAATTGAAAGCGTTCGGCAAGATAGACTGGAGACCGAGGACAAGGCTGTAAATAAGCTGGCGGCCAAGCCTCATCAGTTCCGTGAGCGTAAAGGAGATGAGGCGTCAAAAATTTTTGTTCCCATAGTTTCATCCGAAAACCGTGATTACTTTCCTGCGGGTTTAGCTGACGCAACGGTTATTCCAACTAATAAGGCTTTTTTCATCTCAGAAGGACCGCTGTGGACGCTATCGGTTATTTCTTCTAGGATGCACTTATCCTGGATTGAAACAATTTGTGGCCGTCTGCGCACAGATTATTCGTACTCGAATACGCTTGGATGGAACACGTTCCCAATTCCCGCTCTGACGGAGAAAAACAGAGCTGACCTGACCCGCTGTGCTGAGGACATCCTTTTGGCGCGTGAGGCGCATTTTCCAGCAACGATTGCCGACCTCTACGAGGTGAAGGATGGTGTAAGTAAAATGCCCGTCGATCTGCGGGCCGCTCACGACCGCAACGACGAAACCTTAGAGCGTATCTACATTGGTCGCCGCTTTCGGAATGATACCGAGCGCTTAGAGAAGCTCTTCGAGCTTTATACGAAGATGAATTCAGCCAGAAGCACCGTTGTGAAGAGGGCGTAATGGGGGGGCGTGTCCTATTCAATATGTACTCTGGCTATCGTGCTCAGCTTATGGAGAAGCATAGTTTTTTTGTAAGCCAAGCCAGGGCGCGCCTTCTTGAGCAGTTTACGGACGATGCAATTTCACGAGAAGCAGACAGCGCGGCTGAGGAATCTTGGGAAAGGCGGGGGCAGGGTTTTGATCCCGAGCGCCACGATCCAGGGGATTTTGCCGAAGCTGCCTATGATGATGGCGTTTGGCGCTACCAACTCCTCACTGAGCTACGTGACAATGTACGTCTGAGCATCATCGCTGGCTTTTTCCACGAATGGGAAAAGAACCTCCGGGAGTGGTTGGCTCGTGAAGTTCAGCATTGGCATCACGGGGAAGGCACTCGCGAGAAAATCTGGAAGGCCAACATAGTCGACCTCTTTGATTTGCTCGAAAGTTTTGGCTGGCGGGTGAGAAGCTCCACCTATTTCCCGGCCCTTGATAGTTGCCGGTTGATCGTCAACGTTTACAAGCACGGTGACGGGCCGTCCTTATATGACCTCGCTGAAAACTACCCGCAGTTTTTGGAACATCCGCTGGGATCGATGCGAACCGAGGTGGGTAAAATTTGGTCTAGACCCAGCCATGAGCATTTGACGGTCTCAGATCAAGACCTTGAGGCGTTTTCTCAGGCCATCTTTGGCTTCTGGTCAGATGTCCCCGAAAATGTCATCGACAGCAACATTGTTGACCCTCCACGTTGGCTTTTTACCGCCATTGAGAAGGATAACCAAAAAAAAGAGAAATCTAAATGACCAGCGAGCTGAACGTCCCATCCGTTTCCGTCACCTACGCGCAGAATGGCAGTTCAACCGAGCCGAACGAGCTTGGCATGCGACCTATGCAGGAGGCGGTATACGAGAAGCGGGGAGAGCAATATTTGCTGATCAAATCGCCTCCGGCATCAGGCAAGAGCCGGGCGCTGATGTTCGTCGCGCTGGACAAGCTTAACAATCAGGGCTGCAAGCAGGCAATTGTCGTTGTGCCGGAAAAATCCATCGGTTCCAGCTTCGCTGACGAGGCGCTGTCGAAGCACGGTTTCTATTGGGATTGGCATGTCTCGCCAAAATGGAACCTTTGCAATGCGCCCGGCGCAGACGGCGGCAAGGTTAATTCGGTCAAGTCGTTTTTGGATAGCGACGACAAGGTTCTCGTCTGCACCCATGCCACTTTCCGCTTCGCCGTCGACAAATTTGGTATCGAGGTTTTCGATGACAGGCTGATTGCGGTAGATGAGTTTCACCACGTTTCCGCCAATCCAGACAACAAGCTTGGTTCGCATCTTGGCCAGCTCATTGGGCGCAGCAAGACGCATATCGTTGCCATGACCGGCTCGTATTTCCGGGGCGACGCCGAACCGGTGCTCATGCCCGAGGACGAAACTAAGTTCGAGCCCGTTACTTACACCTACTATCAGCAGCTCAACGGCTATAAATATCTGAAATCACTCGATATCAGCTACTTCTTCTACGCCGGAGCCTATTCGGACGATATTCTCAAAGTGCTCGATCCGGATGAGAAAACTATCATCCATATACCTTCGGTGAATTCGCGTGAAAGCACCAAGGACAAGATCAGGGAAGTCGAGCATATCATTGAAGAGCTGGGTAGCTGGCAGGGCTCCGATCCGGCAACTGGCTTTCAACTTGTGAAGCGCCAAGATGGCCGTATCCTAAAAATCGCCGATCTGGTTGATCCCGATCATCAGGCGACAATCCAGGCCAGCCTCCGTTCGCCTGAGATGAAAACCAACCGCGATTACGTGGACATCATCATTGCGCTTGGCATGGCCAAAGAAGGTTTTGACTGGATTTGGTGCGAGCACGCCCTAACCGTTGGCTATCGCTCCAGCCTAACGGAGGTTGTTCAGATCATTGGCCGCGCGACACGCGATGCCCCTGGCAAAGCCCGCGCGCGTTTCACCAATCTGATTGCCGAACCGGATGCGTCCGAGGAGGCCGTGACGGAAGCCATCAACGATACGCTGAAAGCGATTGCAGCGAGCTTGCTCATGGAGCAGGTGCTAGCGCCCCGTTTCAATTTCACGCCGAAGCGCCCGGAAAGCGAGCCGACGCCTGGCTTTGATTATGGCGATGGCGGTTATGATCCGGACAAATGCAATGTCGGTTACAATGAAGAAAGCGGCGAGTTCCAGATCGAGATCAAGGGCCTTGCCGAGCCGAAGAGCAAAGAGGCTCAGCGCATTTGCCAGGAAGACCTGAACGAGGTCATCACGGCTTTCGTTCAAGACAAAAGGTCAATTGAACGTGGCCTGTTCGATGAAGAACTGGTGCCGGAAGAGCTGACCCAGGTGCGCCTTGGCAAGATCATCAAAGATAAATATCCGGAACTGGACGATGAGGATCAGGAGGCCGTGCGCCAGCATGCCATTGCAGCACTGAACCTGACCCAGCAGGCGAAAGCGGCGCTGAACCCAGATGGGGAAGCTCCGAAGTCCGGCAATACAGCCTTGCTTGACGGCATACGGAAGATTGCCATGGATGTGCGAGAACTTGATATTGACCTGATCGACCGCATCAATCCCTTCGGTGAAGCATACGCCATACTCGCCAAGACGATGAACGAGGAGAGCCTCAAGCAGGTCGCTGCCGTCATTTCCGGGAAGAATGTCAAATTGACACCAGAGGAGGCTCGCGATCTTGCGCGCCGGGCCGTCAAATTCAAGCAGGAACGCGGGCGTTTGCCGTCTATCACCGCCGCCGATGCGTGGGAACGAAAGATGGCGGAAGGCATAGCATTTTTGGCACGCATGAAGGCGGAAGCCGCAAATGGCTGATTTCACCGATGAAGATGATGCTCTGCTTGCTGAGCTAGGGGTTGAGGTCGAAACCAAGAAGGCTGGTAGCCGCACGCCGCGTGAAGAGCGGATTATCGCAGGCTTTGAGGAAATTCAGCGCTTTGTCGAAGAACATGGCCGCGCACCACGCCCCGGCGAAGACCGCGACATTTTCGAGCGGCTTTATGCCGTCCGGCTGGATCGTATCCGTTCTCTGGAAGAATGCCGCGAGCTGGTCGAACCTCTTGATCATCAAGGCTTGCTTGGCGATGAGAATGCTGCCGCTCAGCCCGATATCGACGTGATGGACGATGATGCGCTGTTGGCCGAACTCGGTATCGAGGCGGAAGCGCCAGAGATTACGACTCTGAAGCATGTTCGCTCAACGGCAGAAAAACGGGCCGCCGAGGAGATTGCCAACCGTGAACGCTGCGAGGATTTCGAGAAATTCAAGCCACTGCTCGACCAGGTCCAGGCCGATTTGAAAAGCGGGGTGCGCACGACACGGAAATTCGTCAAGGACGCAGGTTTCCTGAAAGCCGAAATCACGGCAGGCCAGTTTTTCATTCTGGGAGGGCAGACGGCCTATGTCGCGGAAATGGGCGAATCAATTAAGGCACCCAATGGTGAGACAGACGCCCGGTTGCGGGTGATCTATTCCAACGGGACGGAAAGCAATCTGCTGCTACGGTCACTTCAGCGCGCCCTCTACAAGGACGAAGCGGGTCGCCGTGTCACAGAGCCGAGCGCCGGGCCGCTATTTGCCGAGCAAACCGATGAGGATGATACCGCCAGCGGAACGATCTATGTTCTGCGCAGCAAATCGAACCATCCTCTCGTGGCCGAGAACCGCGACATTGTGCACAAAATCGGAGTGACCAGCGGCAGCGTCGAAAAGCGCGTTGCCAATGCCAGGGTTGATGCCACTTTCCTCCTGGCGGACGTCGAGATCGTCGCGACATACGAGCTTTTCAACATCAACCGGACCAAACTCGAAAACCTCATCCACCGAGTCTTTGGTGCCGCTCGGCTCGATATGGAGATCAAGGATCGGTTCGGGAAGCCAGTCATTCCACGCGAGTGGTTTCTGGTGCCGTTGTTCGCGATTGATGAAGCTGTCGAACGTATTCGGGATGGCTCGATCTCTCGCTATCGCTATCGGCCGGATCAGGCTGCATTGGTCTCCGTCTCCGATGACGATCTCAAATAGATGAAACTGCAAGATGGGCAGAGTGGGCGCTCGGCTCGCGCGTTGTGCGTCAGTTTTAGGGGGTAGTGCCATGAATAGACCGGTTGCTGCAACACTCGCGACCCTAGCAGCACTAGTCTGTTTTCTTGCTGACGGTGCCTATGCGGCGACCATAACGAAGTCTACCAGCAAGGAATGCCTTATCAGTCTTGATGGAGAGATTGTTGTCGGAGACCTAAAACGGCTGGAGGATGTGGCCGCCACTCATTTGACGGGCGGGGACGGTGAAAGCACAGCCAAGGACACGATGTGCCTCAATAGCCCTGGTGGGAACCTGGCAGAAGGCACAGCGTTGGCACAGTTCATCTTTGAGAAGGGGATCGGAACGGTCATCGAGGATGGCGCTGAATGCTATTCGATCTGCGCCATCATGTTCATGATGGGGATCGCGACCGGTCCCGAAGTAAAATTCATCAACAGAAAGCTGCACGTAAACGGCGTGCTCGGCTTTCACCGCCCCTATCTTGCGATCAATTCCGACGAGATGGTCAGTGTACGAGCTTTTGCGGTAGTCCACGACCTCGCAATCGAGAACGTGATCAAGATAATGATCCTGGCAAACAACTTGTCCCCATGGAGCAATAGCTCGATGATGCGGGCGGACCTCATCCAGGCAATGCTCACTCATGTGGGAGACGATTTCTTCTTTATTGACACGATAGAGAAGGCAGGTCGCTTCGAAGTTGAATTGATGGGGCTTCCGGAAAATAAGGGGCTCACTGCGGAGCAAGCCTACTACGCCTGTGAGAACGCGTTTCACTGGCAGGTCGGCCTTCAGGAAGAGCCCGCAGACTACGACAGATACCAAGAGAGTATGTCAAAATACAACGGAGGTGCTCGCGTCAGTCGCTTGGTCGAGGATGCGGATGGTCTGAAGCTGTATATGGTTGAAAGCGCTGATGCGGGCTATTCGGAGGCGAATTGCTTGATCGGCCTGAAGGGGGAGGCAATCCTCGGATGCGGCATCAACGAGGCCTACAACGTTCAAATTGGCCAAGGGAGATGCACGGTGGACGACTTCGAAGAACGCAGCGTCTATCTCCCTAAGATGGCAACGTTCAAACCAACGACACGCTTGAAAGATGTCGGCATGGTAAAGCCGACAACCACGGTCGGACCCGGCATCTCAACCGTCACATGCTCGATAATCCAGGCGAACGGAAAGAAGGAAGTGGAGCCTTGTCAGCGGTTTGCCTTTGAGGGCGATCCCGCGCTCGGGACGTCGGATCGCGTTGAGTTCGTCTGGCCCACCGGCAATAAGACCGTCCTTACTCGTGGAGCCAGTGGAATCCTCATCAATGGCAAACCTGCCGGAGTGACTAGCGGTAACGAAGGCGAGAGGTGCCTGATGAACCTGAGCAGCGGCAACAAGTTTTGTTTCAGGTAACGAGTGCAAACAGACGGTGCGGTCTGCTTGTCACACCTATCAAGTAGGGCGTCGATGGTATGGAAAATCCTTGCAAACCGAATGCCTTAAGAAGCTAAAGGTCTTTCGCTTCCAACGCCTCATATGCGTTTTTCTAGCCTCTAATGTCCAATAACATTCATTATTGGACATCAGGAATGAGAGGGTCAGGGTTACATACAGAACGGACGAAATGTATGAAACCGATGGCGCTGTAGGCAATTCCGCAGGATTGCCTGAAACTTTAAAAGTCTGGTCCGTCGTCATCGTCCATGAGCGTTAGGTCTGCCTCATGGACGGCCTCAATGAAGGCGGCCCGAGCATCCTCAGGAACATCGTCCTCGCTTCCCGCCAACATTGCATCACAGACCATCAGGGCAGTCAGGTACGCGTCGCTGTTAGTCGGGGCGGGCCATTGGAGCATGAGGTAACCGGCCGAGGCCCCGACTGTCTCTAGAGAGGAGAAATCCCCCCAGGCGATTTGAACGGGCGTGATCGGCACGTCTCCGATCATTCATTCAGCCTCGACCACTTCTCGGCTCACCACGGTGCCAAAGCGGTGCCACGCTTCCCGGAACTCCGGCCGGTCGTAGGCCGTTGGTTGAAGCCACATCGAAACCTTGCCGGTGCTGCTTTTTGCAGGATCGCTATGGTGGCAGAGGGCTTTGACCTCTTGTAAACTCATGATGAAGCAAACGGGTGCGTCAGTCTTGGCTCGGATGGTAATGATCCACCAATCCGACCGAAGATTATCCAGGTTTCCGCCCAGCCCCACCGGATCGCGCTTCGAGAGGCCTTTGCTCTGCACGCCGAAAAAGACGGTTTCGGCGTCGTTGGCGCAATACAAGTCGCTGCCTTTGCTGTTTCGGGCTGTCATCAGCACATTCCAGCCGCGTCTCGACAGCTGCCAGGCGGCGTAGTGGAGCGCCGCATTGCCAGTCACCTGCGAGCTTTTCACATCCATATAAACGTGCTCCTGCTTGGATCACCAAAGTTCTGCAGTTCTCTTTCAGCCTCGCCACGGGGCTGGCTTCAAGAGGCGTCAACCGCTTCAGCTCCGGAGAACTCGAACCACCTCGCCCAGCAAAACATCAAGGCTCTGGCGGAAGTCTACCTGGGTTGAGGTTGGAAGTGTCTCTCTCCGACGGATGTGAGTATGAAGCGCACCATCCGCGATATGACGGAGCCCAGTCTGAATATGCTCGAATGACCCTCTGATTGACCGGGAAGAGGCTTGGCTTGTGACCTGCGCGAAGTTGCTGTGACCGAAAATCGGTGGGACGTGATCCACAATCGCCCTCGCAAGCATCGCTACGGACATCAGGTTACCCGCCTCCCATGCGCTGTTGATCTCTTCGCACATCCTCACGAGTCGTTGCACGTCGAATTCACTGTCCCTGATTGCTGCTATCTCAGATATTCGAGCACTATCCACAAACTCGCCGCGTCGCTGTGGTCGTGCTGGCGTCGGGCCGCTCGCAGACAGCCGGTCCCAGGCTGCTCGGGTCAGGCGATAGCAATCGTCGGGGACAAATTCGATCAGCCCGGAATTGGCTGCGTCTTCTATAAGATCGCCAGCGCTGTCTTCAGAGGCAGCACCCACGACGGAGCTGATGTTGAGTGCTGAGATTTCCAAAGCGGCGAAATGATCTTCCCCGGCTTGCTCCGACATCCACCGCAGGAGGTTCTCGATCTGCTGACTTGGCGACGGTAGCCTTTGCGCCACCATCTCGTCGATCATGGCCGTGTTAATCGCCAGCCACGTCTCCTCACTTGAATGAGTGCGGATGTAGTGACTGATCTTCGCGACAATCAGCTGATTCACGGTGCCTTTTGGCTGAGTGCGTCCCTTTAAGACAGCGACAGCGCTTCCCGTAATGACGAAGGGTCCGCATCGGTCACACCGATACTGACGGACATCACCATTGTTACCGGTTTCGGCGGCACTACCGCATACGACGCAGGACCCCATCTTCATTTCTACCTCACTGTGCTTCGAGCATGATGCGGGAGCCTTACGTTCCCGCAACCGTAGGCGGGCTGTTCCCACAGGCTTCGAAGAGGATTAGAAAAAACCATGCTCGTGGTGCAGCATGGACACGTCACCTATCCGAGGCCGGGCTAATTATCGAGATTGATCGCTCGTTTCGGGCCGTGCTGACGCTCCTCTGCCCGCTGTTGCTCATACTCGTACAACCAGTTCACGGCACCATCGAGCGTCAGAAACGCCGTTTCCTTCGCAGCTTGCAGATTTTCTTGCCAACGCGGCCAGGAAGGCGAAAAGCCCGAGCTATGGGTCATGTGGACCTTCCAGCGCCCTTTGGACTTCGGAAGTAGAGTGATGATGAAGTCCTCGACGGAAGTCGTGTAGCTGCCGTCCCCTAGCAGGGTCCACTGGAGGCTGTCATACGTCCGCTTCAAGCGGCGCTTGTATCTCACCTCCTGCCTGATGAGCGCCATTAGCTCGCCGGAAATCTTGCTCTGCCCCTCAACTGCACGATGGATACCGCGAAGGATCGTCTTGTACGGCCGATAGTCCCCAAGAGACATCATCCGATCCGCTAGCTCCGCTGGTGTCCAGCCCAACTCGCCAAGGCACTTGTTGAACTCGTCCGATAACTCCTCAGCCGTCCACTCTCGGCCGCCAAAAATACTTTCTACAGTCTCTTCGTCATCTTTCATGTGTCACCTTATAACAGCGTCTCTGTCTTCAACATAGAGACAAATAAGTACATTTCAAGAGACAAGGAACTTGCAATAGTGCTCGATGTCCGCTTAGCATCGCGAAAAATGGAGACAATTTGAACGATGAGCTTCGCGCTGAAGGAAGTTGCCGCAACGGGCGCATAGCCGCCGCTAGTCGATCTGGCACAGGAATTCGCAAAGGTCGGAGCCGTGGCTGCTGCAGTCGCCGCCTTCGACGACAGCAGCGACGGAGACGATCCGTATGGCGAGCACGATTTCGGAAGGTTCGATGTCAACGGTGAGGCGGTTGTCTGTAAGATCGACCATTACAGTCTCGACGAAATGCACGGCTCCGACCATCCGGAGGACCCGACAGTTACCGTAAGTATCCTGACCCTGATGTTTGCCGAGGACTATTGAATATGATCTCTCTCCTCGCCGGGCTGGTCGCAGCCTCGATCTTCATCTCGCCAGCTCCGGCGCTTCCGGTGATCGAGATCGCATCGGCATTCGCAACGCAATCTTTCACGGTGACTGACGGGGACACAATCCGTCTTGACGATGGCACCAGCGTTCGTCTGAACGGGTTCAACGCTCCAGAGAGCCGCGATCCGCAGTGTGACCGGGAAGCCATCCTGGGCGATAGAGCCAAAGAACGCCTTGAAGAGCTGTCAGCCACCGGCGGGACCCAGGTCGTTCAGGTTCCGTGTGCCTGCAAGCCCGGAACTGAAGGTACCAAAAAGTGCAACTATGGCCGCTCGTGTGGCATCCTCACGATCAACGGTAGGGATGTCGGAAAAGTCCTGATTTCCGAGGGGTTGGCGGTTCCGTTTATCTGCGGAAAGACCAGTTGCCCGAAGACCCCACGGCCATGGTGCAATTGAGGATCGGATGGCATCCAAAAGGGACGGGACCACCTTTGTCGGCGTGATCGAGCAGCCAATGGAAGTCGCACTCGACGACCTGCAGGAATTTGTTGCCTTGGGTGCCGTCTGCCGAAAGTGCGAGCGCGAAGGCTGGATTGATCGTCACGAAGTCCGCAGGACGTGGGGCAATGTGATCCTTGGCTCGTTGCAGCCACGGCTTCGTTGCCTGGGATGCGGTAACAAGGATGGCAACCGATGGATCGAAGGCCGGTTACCTCGCTAGTCCTCTGGCGGCGATGCCTCTTTTTCCTGCTTCGCCCTCGCGACAATCTGTTCCTCTGACATCGTGGCCCGCTCGTCCTTTGTCAAAATTACCGCAGCAAGATGGTCATCGGCCGCCCATCCTGCGATCAGTTTCGATGCCTCGTGCCATTCTCCGGTTGCCAGCCACGATGCCAGTAGATTTCTGGTGTTCACATCCCCATCATTCGTGCATGCATGGTTCGCCGTTGCGTAGTATTTCACGTACTCGTTCCGGTAGTATTCAAGATCGTTACGATACGCGAAACGGAATGGCGTAAACACCTGTTGCACCCACTCGCGCACGTCGTCGAACCGGTCAATCTGGGGAGGGACAGCCCAAATCCTTGCGGTCAGAAGTGCCGTATCCACTCTACGATACGCGGCAAAAAATTGCTCCCGGTATTGATCAGAGAAGAAGTCATCTTTGATCGTCTCCTTCTCGATCACTAGGACGCCTAGACCGGTGTCTTGGTCCCGGGCGGCGTCTGTCCACGTCGGAGCATTCTTCGCTATCAGGTCGCAAAGGTTTTCGGTTGCCGTCAGAATACCTTCATAGGTGCGATTTCGGTCGCCAGCGTTCACCTGCTCTTTGAGCAGAAATGTCTGCCAAACCGATATCCCCGTCGCGATCATAGAAACAAATAACGCAAAGGCTGAAACTACAACCGCGAATCTTTCCCACCAATGCGACGAGCCCTGTTTTTGGGCTCTAGGCCCCCTGCGAACTGCACCCACGCTCTTCCCCCAAACGATACCCTCAACTGCAACTAAAGCTTCATCTCCTTCAGTTTTTCAACCATGCTTTCACGCCGCATGATTGACTACGGCACAGCTCGCAGCTGCTCGGTAACATCGAGAACATCTGGTACATCCCAGATCACGTCTTTCAGCATGAATTTGTGGCTGTTGGTATGGCTGATGTAGACCGATTTCTCCTTCACGACAGCAGCCGGGATCAGCGCAGCACGCACAATGTTGTAATCGTCGTCGAAGAGCACAGCGGCGAGAACGTCGAATCCTTCCAAGTCGCGGATTGCGGAAAGCTGCCGGGACTTGTTCCGTAGATGCATCCGCCGCCCTTTGATCTGGTAACGGACACCACTTGCGTCTACGGCGTCCAGACCCTTCACGGAGTTCGACGCCTGATCCCAGCCAAACGCGGTGCAGAAAAGTTGCTCAGCGAGATCGCCTGTCGGGTTGTTGGCGCTGCGGAGAACATTCCTATTGCGCAACTCCTCCATGATCGCCGCGTGCATTTTCAGCAGCTCGGCCGTCGTCTTCTGTTCGAAATCTTCCATCGTCAGTTCCGATTCAGACCGAGTTCGCGGCTCATCAGTTTGTCTTTCCATGTCCCTTCGAGGAATAAGAGGTCGGCAATGGTTGCAGCGCTGCCGACCGTCTCCAGAATAGAGACCTGGTAATCGCTGGGATCGCGGCTTTTGAGAGCCACGTTGCCGCCATGGCCGGTCGCGAAATACTCACGCCATCGGCCAAGGAAACCGCCAGTGCCGGAGGCCATGCCGACATATTGCTCGCGCGTCCGAGGGCATGTCAGCAGGTAGATGCCTCGGGTAGAGGTAAGTGCGGCCGACCAGCTCGACGGCAATGTTTCAATTTCGGAAAGCTTCAAGATTAAGGTCGAGAAGCCCGGAAACTCTGGCTCCCCGAAGGTTCGCGTCAGCTCGACGACTGGCTTGTTGACGGTATCTCCGCGCTGAATCCAAGCCCGGAAACCGTCGCCCCACTCGACCCAGAGTCGTCCGGCATACTCTGCCAACTCGGGTCTCTGCTCCAGGCGATAAAAGTTGCAGCTCCCTGCCAACTCAGGCCCACCATGGACCGGATGTGGGCGATCTTCTGGAAGGGGTCCGACCAGCTCAGCGGCATACAATCCGACGAACAAGGTCTGCCTTTCCGGGACCCCCACGAACGAGGCCCATAGGGGTGCCCGGAGTTTAGCAGCGTCACCGAAGCCTTGCGTTGTCTGGTAATCCTTGAAGCGAGGACGATTGTCGCGCCAGAGCGCGTAGGGTGAAGGATGACCCGGGTATCGATTATCTTGATGCCGAAGGAGACGAACTGACGCGCGGTCGATCCCAACCAGGTCCAAGAGGTTTCCAAAGGTCAACATGGTCCGACGCAGGCCTATAAATGATCGAGACGAAACACATCCGCATTGTCTTGAATTTCGCGCAACCCCTTGTAGACCGCGTGGCGCAGTTTTCCATCGGAAGTCCACGCCCTATATTCAATCTCGGCAATCAATGTGGGTTGGACCCAGGTCACATCACTCTTCCTGTCGTACGCAACAGGGGGCGAGTTCTCATACCCAGAGTTCCGTAGGCAAAGGCGGTCCAGAACCCTGGGCTGAGTTGCGAAACCGTTCCCCTCCAGCTTCCTCTTTCTTCGACGCGGACCGCGAAACTCCGGTGAGGCACGCCTTCGCGTTTCCGATAGAGTAGCGATCCTTGCGACCGGAGCGGGCGAGCAATGCCGAAATCTGATAGCGGACTGTCCGCCTTGGCGCGCCGTCACGTACCATGGTCTTCACCGAACCCTGAGCGATCTTTCAGATCACGACTAATGACGTTAGGACCTGGGCGGTGTACCAACGCGATCAGCAGCGCGCTTGAGTTGCTTTGAACCCTATGCGACTAATTCCCAGCAATGGGGGATAGGATGAAATACGCAGCAAATCTCGGTTTCGGCATCATCGCCTTTTTCTGTAGCTGCGTGGCAACTCAGGCTTTGGAGTTTACCCCGGTACCTCTGGATAATGATTCCAAGATCATATTAGTGAAGGGTGAATTTCTTTTTGACGATCAAGTTGCCGAACTAGAAAAGGCGGTACGAGCCGTTGACGCCAAAGTCGTGACCTTTGATAGCGGAGGAGGGAACGTTGACGCGGCTCTCCGGCTTGGTCGAGCTATCCGTTCGATGGGACTTTCCACCGTCCAGTTGCGTTCGCTGGAGTGCTCTTCCGCATGTGCGCTTGCATTCCTCGGTGGTGTTACAAGGTCGGCGGAGCCAGGTTCTATTGGAGTTCACAGGACGTCGTTCGCCGGTGATACAGTAATTGAAGGACATGAGGCAGCTGCAGCCGTTCAGGCGCTGACCGCTGAAATCATGACATATATAATCGAAATGGGGGTCGATCCCCGTCTTTTGCAATTGAGCCTTTCCACGGGTAGCGACGACATGCGCTATCTCACCGGCAAGGAAATGCAGGAATACGCAATCGTCAACGATACTCGAACCGGGGTCGTCATCGGCAACATGTCGAAACCTGATGTTACGGTGAAGCCTACTCTGCCGACACCGACATCGGTACCGGTCTCGGAAACTGCCGAACCAAACCCAGTCACGCAAACTACCGAAGATCGAGCCCGCAAGTTCGTTGCTGAGTATCATGCCGCATGGTCGAAACCGAACAGTTTGGCCATCAACTTCATGAGGAGTGCTTACGCCCCGGAGGTGAAGTTCTACGGGACAGACGTGTCACAGGCGGACGTCATGAAGGAAAAGATTGCGTTCGCTGAGCGCTGGCCCGAGCGCGCATACAGCGTTGTGTATGGCTCAGAGAGTGTAACGTGCGGTGACAGGTGCGAAGTCACAGGTACCGTGGAGTGGTTCGCGAGGAGTTTGGTAAGAGGGAAGACGTCGTCCGGCTCTGCCCGATTTGAACTGGAGTGGGACCCAGTAACAGGTCGGATTGTTGCAGAAACCGGCAAGGTAGTGGCGACCGATAAGGGTGAGAAGTCCCCCAAGAGAATCGTCAGCCAGTGGCACGATCAGAATGGGGCGTGCCGAGGTGGCTCAGGTGACGAGGACGAAACCTGGCGAGCGTGCGACCGTCGAGAGGTGATCGATGCCAAGCTGCGAGCGGTTGGGTGGTGTTACGGACGCGAGGGGGAGTACGGGTACCAAATGAATTGGCATGTCTGCGGGCAGTGATCGGTGTGCGCGTGGTGTGGCGCGCGGTCATGGGATGTTCCGCTTATTGGCAACGGTCTCGATGGAGAGTTGATCAGATGACAGCGACGAAGATCGCGTTTCTCGCTTTGTCCGCATTGATCCCGGCCCAAGCCATTGCTGGGGGCTTCGTGGAAAACTACGCTGCGTGGAGAAAAGCCCCGGTTGACGTTCAGGCGGTCTATTTGCAAGGGGTGGTAGATGGCTGGCTTCAAATTGACCAGAAGAGCGATGCAGACAACCTGAAGGCACGGCGTGCAGGGCTACGGTCGTGCTTTGAAAAGCACAGCTTTGACACACCCGTGGCCTTGGAATTGGTGAACGGCCACTACAAGGCTCATGTGGTCGATTGGAAATATGCACCCGCTGTCGTTCTCTACTTTGCCGTCAATGGCATGTGTTTGCCTGAGATCAACGAGGAAAGGGCCAAGCTGGGCCTACCCGCCCTCGTTCGCATTCCGGCACAGATAAGCAAAGACGGCCCCTAGCACTGCTGCGGATGCGTGGTGGCAACGCAGCAATGTCGAAAGCAAGGCAATCTGCCGCCGCGTGGCGCGAGCCTATGCATGCGCTAAAATTGTCGCTGGGTATAAGCGCGGGGGAGGGCTGTGCCATGGGCTTGTCGTTCGCAGATGTGATCACGGGCGTCGTTGCGATCCCTGCGTTTCTGATTGCAGGTCTGACGATCTACTGTCTGGTGATCCTCGCGAAAGAGCTGATCGTTAATCGCCGCTGAAGGCCAGCAGCGCCAGGCCGCTTCATGGGTTGTAATTGCGCCGAGCTAGGCCATGGGGCAGGTTGGAGCCACCGAAGCGCGCCCATCGGCTGAATCTCCCTTCAGCTCCGCTCCCGGAAGTCGGCTTTCCTCCATAAGCCTACGAGAGACGCCGGTCGCTCGATGCTCCGAGACTGACCATCCGGCTCAATGTCATCCCGATCTCTGCAAGCGTGCCCAAAGCCAATGCCGCCGCCGCCATGTACATCCCCTTGTCTATCATCGGCCCGGTCCTGATCGGCGGCGGGGTGTCACCGTTTGGCAGAGGTGCTTGTTCGATGATTCCGGAGGCATACCCAAAGCCGCCTATGACGTTCAGAATACCGACAGCGAAGACCAAATACGCGACGATACGTGCAGTGCGCATGAAGAACACCGAGACCTCCTTTGATGGCCCACCAGATGCGGGAGGCCTTACAGTTTAAGCAGGAGGATCATGGAGGAGCTAACTTGACGCGTCACGTACTGATGTCACCAGGCAACACTTCATCAACAGGTGACGCGGGAAGGGTGGCCATGATTCGATGTCTCGCGTTTTCGCTTTGCGATCTAAAGACGCTGAAGCGCCACATTGACGACTGAACCCCTACAGCAGCTACCTTGAGAGACCAGAGATTCAGATGACGAAAGAACCTTCGAAACATTTCGGCATAAGGTCATCGACCGACCTCTATCTAAAGCTGCTCTACGACATCGAGCGACTGAAGACGGCGGTCAGCAGTAAGGCGGTGCAATATGCTGCCTTCGATGCGGCCGTGACTGGGTCTCACATTCTGGACTGGGTGTTGGTCGAGTTGAGCCCAGATGCTCATCTACGTTTGACAGGGCTGCAGAAGGGTAAGGCGGTGGCGAAGGGAGAGGACGGTCCGATCAAATGCTTCATCGAACGCAATCGTGATCAGCTGGGTGGAATTGACTACTGCAGACAGATAGCCAACTCGGTCAAACACATGAAATTATCGCTCGGTGGACCTATGAGGGGGATGGGGGTAGGCAGCACGGTGAAGCTTGAGTGGACTGGTGACCTGGTCAAGTCAGCGTGGCCGATTGCGTACATCCAGGTCGAGCCTGATGGGATAAGAATAGACGCCGTCGAGCTTTTTGAGGACACGGCGGCGCAGTGGCGTAAATTCTTGTTCAGGGAAGGTGTATGGGTCGCGCAGACCCCGGAGTGGCATGAGTGATCAGTCAGTAGCCTCCTCTTCCTGATGTCCTCGATCACCCTCGAACCCAACCCATTCCATATCTGACCGCTGAAGCGCGATTTCCGAATTCAATTCGTTGAGTGCACATTGTTCACCCCGTGCAAGGCCTCGGTCGTACGGGTCTTCAAGCATATCCCAAGAGATGTAACTGTCAGTTTCCGGGTTGTAGCTGGTTTTCGAGGGTTTTTTGTTGTTGTAGCTCGATCAACATCTGAACGAAATGTAGTGTTTTGTTGCACAGAGGAACGATGTTTCCATCCTCATCTTTCATTACGCACCTAGTCATCGCGCTCTCCCGAAACGCATTCGTTACCCAATAATTGTCCGTCGGCGCGGTCAGAACAAGAGGAGAACATTCCCGCTGGGGATAACAGCGCGAAAGGCATATTCGAGAAAACAACCATGGTATCTTAGTGTCGATCAAGCAACTCGCGCGGAGATACGAACATCACTGAGACTGCAACCAATGCTGCAGAGCCAGAAGCCGACGTAAAGCCTCGGAAACAGCTGCTGTATTTCTGCGACGAAAGCAGCCAGGACGGCGACACGTACATGGCTGTCGCTGGGATCGCGGTGAATAGGGATGCGGTCGAGTACATTCTCGGTCGGATGACTGAGATCAGGGCCCGGTATGGAAAGCAGGGTGAAGTGAAGTGGAAAAACGCAAAGAGCCGCAATGGCGTCGTCCATGAAGCTTTTATCAGGCTCCTGTTCGAACTGATCGACATGAGACGCCTGACTTTCCACATCCGGTTTTCGCGCATGGACGAGTATGACCACAAGCTCTCCGGTCCACGACGGAAAATAGACACCGTAAGCAAAGCGTTCTTCCAGCTCATCTTACACCGGCCTGTCACGTTTTTCGGAGCCGAAGCTGACCTCTTCATTCATCCGGACGATGGTGACTGCACCAGTGCCCTGGTTGATCAAATGGGGGCGCTGAACTGGGTTGGCAGGCGGATGTGTGGCGTCCCAGATGTCGTGAAGAAGGTCCAGCAGAGATCATCGGAACGAGAGCCTATGCTGCAGCTGTTAGACTGCACCTTAGGGGCACTGGCCGCTTATCGAAACGGCCGACATCAAATGGATGGTATAAGCGATACCAAAAGGCGTCTCGCCATCCTAGCTTTCGAGCTGACTGGTTGGCCAGATATCACTGGAAGCTGCTGGCAGCAGAAATGGCTCAATCGCTGGAATGCGGTGCCAAAATTTAAAAAGGAGAGATAGCGCGACCGAAGGGGCTAGTCTGTTACGACGGGCTGGTTGAAGACCCAGGGCTTCGCCCGCATCGGTGTTTAAAACGTAGAACGCAGTTGCGGGATTCGCAACTAGCGGCATACATCTCGACACGATATCTGTTTGTTTTAGATTAACTAAAAATTATCGCGGGAGATAAAGATGGCGCGAATGCAGGCGGTCACAGCGGCAATAATCACATGCATGTCTTCCGCAGCAGTTGCGCAAGATACTACCGTTGATCCAGTCGGTGCATATCTATGCAAGTTGACAGCAAGCGCCGGGCTACAGCTGAATCAGGAAAGAACTGCTTGGTCTGGGACGATCTTCAGCGTCGCCGATGAAGCGGTACTGATGAAAATCACGGATGCAGACCAGCCTGGGACCTACAAGACCGTTACAGACGTTCCATTTCGTCGATATCAGATAACTTTCAAAGATTTTGGCAGCGCAACAGACCCGAGAGGATGCGTCTCAAGCTTTTTGACTGAGGACGGAATGAACTCGGACGACATCGCCATTCTGGGTGGTCGCTTCCAGTGCCGTTATTTCAACACCACCTACCAAGTTGACCTGGACCTGAAACGGCTTCTGGTGACTTTTGAAGGCGGTTATCTCGACAACTGGGCAGAAAACCGCGACACGCCATATATTGCTGCTGGCGTGTGCGAGAAGGTCTCCTGATTACCCGTGCCTCAGCGCCAGGCAGTTCGGGATGACATTCGTCGACTGCAGCCCCTCAGCCCCGATATCGTCCACCACACGCTGACAGCGAGCCTTGTGCGCCGCCAGCCCCGGATCGACCGGCCACATGGCGTAGATTGATCCAGTTGCGATGACGGTAGAAGTTATTGCAGTTGCAGCTTTCTGATGACGCGATCCTCCGCTTAAAATCATCATGCAGAAGATCGTTGTCCGGGTCCGTTAGGATGGGTACCAGCCTATCAGCTGCTTTGCGCTCACGTTGTGTGCCGCTGCCTTATCGGCGGAGCCGCCAACGATGTAGGCAATAAATGATCCGAATTAAGCGACTAATGAGCTTGGCGAAGCACTATCTGCCTGCTTCAGCAGTTTATTTTTCAGTGCACTTGCAAAAATTTGAATCCATTCTAAGTAGTCGCCGAATTCAAAAATCAAAAAACTCAGATTTGTGCCATTTTAGTGCGGAAGCTGGATATTCATTCCAATAAAAGCAAGTTGCAAAGTGCAAATTGCAAATTGCTCCGAATTTATCGGAAAATTGTTCTTGTCGGCCGCTTGCTTTGTTCGCGAGGATTCGCCATCTTTTAGAAGCGGTGCTTGAGCAAGCGAGTTGGAAACGCCCAAGACGTGAAGACGCGGTTCTTCATGTCGCAGTTCCGAAGCTATGGGCAACACCGTTTGTCGCCTCGGTCCAAACGGGCGTGGATTAAAACAATCAATGCATCCGCTGATACTGCGGCTTTCCCTGTGACAAAAGGGATGTTCCGCTTTTGTCATCGCGGCACCGGCCTTCCTCTGCACACGCAGAGCTAGGGAACGCATTCGTGCGCTCCCCACGTCCAACAATCAGAACCAACCATGCGTCCGCCCTTGCGGGAGGCGAAGCTTTGTCAATTTCAGTAAAAGGAGAACACATGCAGATCGATACCCCCAGCGAATTTATTAAGTTGTGCACGCGGCACAGCGTTAGTCCTGAACTGGTAATACAACAGTTCATTCGCGACCTTTGCTCACTGGAAGGATCGTCGGGCTCTGATGAGAGAGGACTCGCCCGGCTATACTATGACCGGTGCGGCTACTCTTTCGAAAGTATAATTCCGGAACAGCTCCGCGATGCCGCTAACACGTTGCTTGATGCGTCAGGCATGTCTCGCCCTTGAGGCAGGCGTCCAGAAGGACGGAAGGCCTGTCCGCAAACATTTCGTAACAGCCATAAAAGTTGAAAAGGAAAGAGTTCTTGATACACTTTATCTGTACAAACAGCGTCAATGTCTGGGCATCCGGCCCAACCGTTGAACATATTGTCGAGACAATTGGTCAGATAGGATCAATGCGTTTCGATCACGTCCAAGTCTCCCAGTTTGAGCGCCGCAATCTGGTTGACGCCCAAACCAGATGGTATTTCGACGCCTACCTGGCGGACGGAGAATTTTCTGCAGATGATGCAGAAAAGTTGGGCTCTCAGGGAGAATTCCTCGGATCGTTTGCTCTTATCAGTCGAGAAGAGCCGACTTGAGCACCGGCAGAAGTCTTTGCCATCGCTTGCGTTTTTGGCAGAGCTTTAAGTTTGCGGGCTCAACCCTCGGCGTCCAATTTGCTACAAGGGGGTACGCGACGCTACGTCAGAGCTAGACGTTGCGAGTGCCCTGACATGTAGGATAGCGAGAGCACCCCCAGAACTGGCGTCCGGCCCGCTTTCCGCGCCTAGCTGTCCGCAGACGCATGCCAGAGCCACAGACGGGGCAGCTTGGAATACTTGAGCCTGCCGGTTGGGCTCTGTAGCCGCTTGTCGTTGACGTCCTGCCTGCCGTGGTCGAGGTATAGGCTGTCGTCCTCGATTGACCGGGAGCGTTGAAGTAGACTGGCGGAACTGTCTGAATGGGTGGCAGGGGTAGGTTCAGGTGACGAAGGTCAACTTCTGCCTGCGCCATCTCTTCAGCGATTTGCTGAAGCTGGGCGTCGTTTCCTGCCAGCCAATCGGATAGTTGTTTATGCTGTTGCTTCAGTTGCTCAACCAGCTTCGTCAGACTTTCAGCGCATCCTTGCTGTCGCGAAACAATGTTGTCCCGCTTGGTCTGCAGAGCAGCCTTATCAGCTGCAGTGTAATCGGGACTGAACCGAAATTTCGCCTCAACCTGTTTCACCCAGGCCATAATGCTCGCGGACTTAACCGGCCCAATGCCGTGAGCATCTTGCACATCGCGCATTGTGGCGTCGAACGCCGTGGTGAAGCCGTACGAGGCCAACGAGGCGAGATCGCCTGAGGTGAGTTTCGGTATCCTTGCTCCGCGAATTCCGAAAGCGCTCAAATGAGCATCAAGCTGTTGTTGCCTACGCGCGGAGTTGTAGTCAGCTTCTAAATTCTTGAAGTCGGTGACGAGTGCCTTGTATTCATCGACTTTCGCGATGATGGCGTTGCGGGTGGCCTGGACTGTTTCGGCGGGAGAGTTCGCCTGAAGGTGCCGGATGCGGTTCTGGAGCTTGTCGGCAGCTGCTTTGTAGCGCTGGGTGAAGACCGTAGATAGACCGCTCTGAGCACCCGACGAGGATAGCAAGTAGATCGCGGCTGCTCCGGCGATCATGGGAATAATCGGTGGAACGCCGCCCGCGAACATGAAGATCGCGGCTCCGCCCAGAACAATAGCGCCGATCTTTCGACCTTGACCTTGAGAAGCGCTTTTCGTTGACGCAGCCAGGGCGTCTACCGTCGGCGTATAGCTGATGCGCGCAGCGGGAACCGCAACCTTGATCTGAGCGGGAAGGGTTAGAGAGTTTAGGATGGTCTCTATTGCAACGACGTTGAAACTGAAACCCACACCGTCATTTATCGATCCCCTGGGAATGTGATGACCGGATGTGTCGTGGCTGATGAACATCGGCACACCAAAGGCCTGTTCCATCCGACACCAGGGGCATTCAGAGGCAATTCTCGAATAGTGGTGTGCCTTGTTATTCGGGCATGGTCGGAGCGACTGCTCCAGCTCTTCCAAGGCGCTAATCCATTGCGCCGGGGTGGGGCGGGAGCCCAAGCCCTGAGGCGAGAACGCGAGTTCGAAGTTCTGCCTGACTTTCGGGGTCAGATCGGCCATCTGAACCGTCGATGGAGGCGGCTGCATCTTAGTGTCGCGCACCGAGTACGCGAAGCGAAACTCTTTGATCGCCTGCTCAATTGTGATGTCCCCGGAGCCTTTAGGGCGGCCGGAGAATGGGTGTCTGTCCATGCAGAGGATTTGAAAGATCGCGACTGCCAGCCCGAATGCGTCATGATCGACGGTGCGAATGATGCCGTTTAGGGACTTTCCTTGAAGCTCCGGCGGTGTGTATTCGGGCACCCCAACCACGCAGAGATATTGCTGCCCCTTCTGCACGACCTGAAATGAATCTGTGTCGATGAGGGCAACGGTGGCTTGCTGAGAGACGAGGATGCTTCGCTGGTTGATATCTCCGATCACGCATCCTGCAGAATGAACCTGCCCGAAAACGCGCGCCACGTTGATCGCCGTCCGAACTAGGAAGCGATAGTCGGCGCTGGGGAAGTGTTTCAAACGTGACGATGGTGTTTGAAGTTCGTGGATTTCTTTGTGCTCGGCCACGAGGCGCATCAAGAAGCCGACGAAAGCGCCTCGCTTGTCAGCCACGACCTTCGTTGGGAAAGCCACCGTGTTCATTGACGCATGAAGATTTGCGTCAACCATGGCCCTGATCTTTGCCTCTCGCGACGAAACAACAGCAGGCAGGTAGGCCTTCAACGCGTAGCCGGGCAAGTTGGCGATGGCATACACCTCTCCCTCGCCACCTTTGCCGATGCGTTTCCCGACTTGGAGTTCGTCACTGCCAGCGAAGAGTTTGTCAAAGTTCATTTTCTGACCGCGATAACCAGCGTCTTGTCGTCATCGGTGTGCTCAGCGAACTTCTCACTATCTAAATAGACCGCAAGCTTCCCCGATAAATGGTGGTCTCGACCGGTAGTAGTGCTCTGGGAGAACGGACGGGCCATCGGGGTAAAGAAGGCCTCGTGGGGTTCATCCGTGGCACTGTCCAGCACTTGGTTTTCGATTCCGTCAGAGAACAGGAAGAGGGCGTCAATACCAACGTCATGGCGGGCGACCCGAAGCCGAGGAGTTCCAGAGTCAGTGATGAAATAGGTTGTAGAGGCATATTCACCGTTTTCCGATCCACTCAGCACGAGCCAACTCTTTTGGGCCTCTTGGCGTGCAACAATAGCCCCATCACCGATGTGGGCGGTCAGCGTATCGTGACCGTCAGATACAGCCAAAACCATTGTCGAAGCGAAGTCGCGTGGGCTCAGTGACCGCAAGTTGGCAGCGTGGGTAATCCGGTCTCGGGCCTGATCTACCCAGTCCCAGATGTGGTTTTCTGAAAGCACTCCCATCGGGTGCGACGATAAATGCGTGCGCAGCGCCTCTGCCATTGTTCGGCAGACAAGCGACGCGCCTTCGCCGCCGTGTGACGCGGAGCCAGCTCCATCGGACACAACTGCACAGAACGTGGCAGAACCGTTTGGCCCGATCACCTCAAAACAGCGCTTGGCGTCTTGTAGACGCGTGCCATTCTTGATGTGGGAGATGCCTCTGACAGAGGCAGCGCCGAAGGTCCATCGCGTCATCCCGCAAACGCCCATCCATCCGGCGCTGTCGGATTGGCGAGCGGCACTTGTTCGCCTGGATTAGACCGAGACACAGAGCCGAGAGAGTTGGACAGCCACTGGAAGAACTCTCGGAACGCCAACCCTTTCAACTTCAGAGGCTGGCGCACGGAGATTTGCGAGAGCTTGGTCATGTCAGCATCTTCGACACCGATGGCGTAGAACATGAACGCCTTGGCGTCTTCGCCCTTTCTCACTTCTTCTGCAGCCCTTTGGACGCTGTCAGTCGGGGCACCATCCGTTATCAGGAAAACCCACGGGCGATAGAAGTTGATGCCGTTCTCGCGATATCGATCCTTACGGTCCCTCAGCATTGCCAAGCCAGTTTCAATGGCTTCTCCCATCGGGGTGTTGCCCTGTGGGGTCAGCGTCGGGGGGTAGAAGTTCTCTGCGCCACTGAAATCCATGGCTACGTTCACCGGGCCGAAGGTCACCATGGCAAACTCAACGCGCTTGGCAGCCAGGCTGTCACTCTGGATTTCTTCTTGCAGCGTCCGGAGACCCTCGTTCAGTTCTTCGATGCGTCGGCCACTCATTGAGCCAGAGACATCGAGGATCAGCACGCACGGACAACGTGGCTGCGGGTTCGACTTTAGGTCGGCGTCGGCAAATGGCTGTTGATCAAACTCGGACATGCAAGGCTCCCATCCAGATTGGTCGCCATACAACCCCAAAACGAATTGCCGATCAATTGGATGCGATGAAATACACAGATAGGTTGATATTGCGCCTAAGCGCTCTGAGCGTATTTTGTCCAAAGACTCAGAATATCGCTATCCACTTACCTAGTAGGACTGGAATGAAGAAACGAGAAGCCGGTTTCCGATTGGGGCTCCCAGTCTTGATGGCATTTTCCTTGAATTGGGGGTCAGTGTCGGCTGGGGATGCGCCTCAAGTCGTGGACGGAGACACTCTGGATATTGCCGGAGTGAGGTATCGCCTACATGGCATTGATGCTCCAGAAGCTGGTCAAAAATGTCGAAGCGCGGGGGGTGGTAACTGGTCCTGCGGGCAGGCCGCTATTGCTACGTTGGAAGAACTCGTCACAGATCGGCGCGTGCGTTGCGATGACCGAGGCTTCGATGACTACGGGCGAACCATTGCCGTGTGTTTCGCAGACGGAAGGAATGTGAACTACGAGCTGGTCGCAGCCGGATTAGCGTGGGCGTTTCGCAAGTATTCTGAGGACTACGTCGACGTCGAAGATCGGGCTCGCGCCCTAGGAGTTGGCGTCTGGCAGGCACCCACGCAAACCGCCTGGGAGTATCGCTCAGAGAAATGGGCTGTTGCGGAGCAGACCGCTCCCAACGGGTGTCCTATTAAGGGGAACGTGTCAAAAGGTGGGAAGATATATCACGCTCCATGGTCACCATGGTACGAGAAGACCAAAGTCAGCCCCGAGCGGGGTGAAGTGTGGTTCTGTGACGAAGCAGAAGCGGTGAAAGCAGGATGGCGAGCGCCTTATTGGGGAGCAAGGCGTATGTAGGTTGCCACCGTTCGGCAGGGCCAGAATGTCGTTCATCCAGGACGTCCCTGGCTGCTTTGGGTCAACTATCTGCAACGAACGGATCGAGCGGTTTTCGCATGTGTTTTGAGCGGCTTGATGCACGTCGGAGGTATTATGGGGAAAAACAGCTATAATGGTGGAGGCACCATAGTGCACGCCGGTAGTGGCTTCTTCAGCCACAAAGGTGGAGGCGTACGCAAGCGGAAGCCTGCTCCGGGAGCTGACCAGCCAGGAGCCGCAAAGCCCGGAAGCATATGCGATTTCGGGCCTTTGAAGCGAAGCAAGAAGAAGGTTGTAGAGTTTCCTAAAAAAACCAAACAACAAAAAGATATCGAAAAACAGCAGGACGATATCAAGCGACTTCAGTCTCAGGCCAAGGTGATTATTGGTAGGGCGGTTCAAGCTTTGCAGCGAACGGAACGTCAGATCATTCGCCTTCGCAGCGCTCTCCAGAAGGCCGAACTTGAAAACGCGAAGCTAAGCGCAGCCGTTTTGTACGCAAAGAGCATTGATATTCACGATGGTGATCTCAGTGCAGCTATGAAGAAGTTTAACAGATTGCTGAACGGCGTGGCGATAGACGCGGCAGGACGCCCACAAAAACAAGTGCGAAAGAAAGGCGGTCGAGGTAGCCGGAAGCAGCATACCCAGACGACGAGCGTCGCGGCGGCAGCGGAGAAGCCGCGTGGAGGGGAATGAGCGAAGTCCGCAGCATTTTAACGAATGCATTGATGCGGGCTAAAAGTTTCTCTGATCGATTGTCCAGCGCGCAAGGGTTGCTGGAGGCAGAACATGGGTAACGCAGTTCCTGTTGTTGAACATGGGAACAGCTATCCTGGTTCGAAAGCTACTGTCAGGGAGATCATTGACCTAGCTGACTCCTATTATCACGCCGCCAGGGTCCTCTTGGACGACAACAGCAAGAAAATGGTCCCTTTTTCGTCTGCCCCGGCTCGCATGGCAGCCATTCACGCCATCGAGCTGTATATAAATGCCTTCCTCAGACACGAAGGTTCGGCCCCCGAAGATGTTCGGAAACGGATGCATCATCTCGCCGAGCCGAACCTGGTCAGAAAGCTGAAGCTGAGAAAGAGAACGGCTGAACATCTGGAGGCGATGACGACGAGGCGCGAGTATCTAATCGCGCGCTACGCGCCTGAGCGAGTAACTGATCACACTCAGCTGAATCGTTTGTATGCAACCCTCGACGAAGTCATGAAAAAAGTCGGCCAACATGTAGGGCTGCCGACCCGCCCTGCGGCTTCCCTGCGGAGCTGAACATCACTCGTGCCAGGGTCAGCTCGAAGCGTGGAGCGGAATCGAGGCAAGACAGTCAACGCGCAGCGACGCTAGCTTGCTGCCGAATTTGGTGTCCGCTTTCAAGAAACGTTTTCCATTGGCAAGCTGCGCATGATCCTCGTCCTGGGCCGCCAGCCACTGGACGGCTTTGTGTGCGCGGACGAAGGCTTGAACATCGTCACACTGTGTCATCCGTAAAATCAGATTCAATTCGGGATATTGTCGATCCAAATCTATGAAGTAATGGGGAGAAGAGTCCGATTCATCGAAATCAGTCGTCATAGTCGTCTCCCTGACAATTGGCTCCATCATCTTCTGCTTCGATTACACGCGGCTCATATTCAGGCTCCGGTTCATCGTACATGAAACTGTCGTTTTCAGATGGCGGCCCAAGCTCCCAGCGGCGCTTCAGCTTTGCCGGTGCATCTGGATATCTGCAGACCTGCTGCAGGTAATAGAGCCTGGCTACGGCCCTGCGTGCGCACTCGTCTCCGCAGTATCCGGCATCCTGCAAAGCCTTCGTAATCAGGCGCACCATGCCCTGTGCGGCTTCCTGGTGCTCCAGCAGACTGCTCTTCTGATAGTGGCCAATGAAAGCCGAAAAGGCCACTGCCATCGCCGTGTCCAGGTCGTCAGTCTCCGGAATAGACCGCTGTTTAATCTTCTCGCGCCACTTGGCCGTCCGCGCAGCCCCAGCTGAAACATACTCCACTGCATTCATAATCGTCTCCCGTCACAATGTAATAACATTACCGTCACACTGGGACGTGGCGATGCAAGAGACCAAGGGCAAAATGCATTTTAATGATTTATTTTACATCAGGTTTGCCATGTCGGGAGTCCGATAAGACCAGCTGAATCAATGGTTTTGACAATGTTGACATGATGGACGTTAATGGCCTGCCTTGGAATTGGAGTTTGAGAATGACGCAGATCGAGACCTTCGCCGTGCAGTTTGGAAACCGTGGTGCGGATATCGCCGAGGCGGCTGAGCGGATCGGCATCTCCCGACAAGGCGCTTTCATTCTGGCGACGTACCAAGGCATGCTCCGTGACGGCGACATTGACGAAGATCAGTCTAAGACAGCCCGGGAAATGCTGCTGGAGCTAGCAGATAAAATTTCCGATCAGGGAGTTTCTGCATCCGAGCGTCAGGACGTTGCTGAGCTGGTTAGGTATTTGGCCCAGTTCACTTTGGAGCGGCCTGTACCGTCCGCATGATAGAATCCTGACCTCATCCATATCTGCGATCCGAGACATCGAAGGTGTCTTCCAGCGAAACTAAATCGTTCGTCTTCAACCAAGGTCCAGTGATGACATCACCAGGGAAAACGTCCTCTTGCTCCAGCGTTCGCGTTTCGGACGGTGTATAGTGCGTAGCCCCCGTTAGGGTGATGGATTCTTTCTTCTCTTCTTTATTGATTGATGATTCAGAAGACGATTTGGAATCGGCACCAGTACCCTTGTCTGTTTCCGAGATGCCCTGAGAAATAACCGTTCGCGTTTCGAACGGAGTATAGTGCGTAGCCCCTACGGAGTAGGTCCCATTATTGGTAGATACCTTAGCTTCCTTAATGGCATCGGATATATAGGCACGGGACCTATCAAGCTCGGCGCAGATATCAGTAAAGGACTTACCCTCATCTCTAAGAGCAATAGCCTGTCGTCCAATTAGGAGACGCTCAGCACGTTGATCTTGTCTCGATGTCTTCTGACCCTTGGTTTGAATTCTCCATGCCCTGGAGCGCTCCGCAGACCGTTCAGCTTTGATGTCAGCCGAGCATAGATCACGTAGACCGGCATCACGCATTTCTTCTTCGGAGATATCCAGCCAGTCGATGATCGTCGATGACTTAAAACGATAGCGAATGTCGACCTCATTACCATTGAATTCGTCCGTCTCTCCAGCGAGAGCCTTTACAGCTCTTCTGTAGGCAGTCCCCATGGCGCAGTCGGTAGCTGACTCAGTCCAGGTTCCTCCTGACCACTGGGATGCTTTCTGACGCATCAGAGGCAGTATCACTTCCGGATGTGTCGTGTGAGCTAGAGCACAGGCGTAGACGAACAGAAACTTGTCTTGCATACCAGTAGCCACCTGACCTGTCGGATCACGATGCTTGATCAGTTTTTCGATATCTTCCATGCGGGTGCCCCAGAGGCCCATCGCCAGGCCATCCGGACGCCTGTGTTTTTTGGGCTTTCCGGTTTTCTCTTTTGCTCGCTCGGCAGCAAAAGAAATCAGCTTCGCTTTTTTTTCCGGAAGCCAACCATCTGCAAGGTCGTTAAATTTGTAACGGTACAGGTTCTTTGGATCACCCCAGACCAGTTGGACCCGGTTCCGACTGTCATCGGCTTTGGAATTGATGGAGCCCACCAGACGGAAAACACGTGCGGCGTCGCAAGCACCTACATCGGGATTATATCTCTTAAGTGGTTTATGCAGCTCCTTCTGCAGGGCAGACCATCTTGGCAGAACCTTTGCGCCGAGCATTTCATGCAGCCATACACATAGCAGTCCACGCCCGGTCGAAAGGATAAAGCTTGGTAGAGGTTTGCTAGCTGCTTTAAGCTCTGCAATGACGTTGTTTGCTACGGATTCTGCACTGCGATGCCAGAAGCTCGTCTTGTGATAATCGAGATCAAGGTAAGCGTTTTCAATGGTGCATATTTCTGACGTCGATCTACGCTTTTTGAACGTCGCCATAGATATGAAGCGGTCTTTACCGTTCCCGGCGCTCAAAAAGGCCTTAGCGCGTTCGACAGCATCCTCGGTAGGGCAATAGGTCGTCGACCATTCACCTTTACCGTCTTCACCGTCACCTATCCGGTGCATGAAGGCCACTCGACCTTGGCGCTTTTTTCCCGGAACTTTTGGGTGGATCGCGTTGATGTACTCCTCGACGCCGAAGCCATTTTCTGGCTTCCACTCGTTTTTGGTGTCCTCGAATATTTCGTCCAATATATCTTCATTCGAGCGGTGAGGCCGGTTCAGGTAATCGCCGTACATCTCTCTCAAATAAGTATTGTCGTAAGCTGCGCCGTCAGTCATCATGTCTACATCTCCAGAAGAACCGACGCGAGAGGCTGCAACCTCATTGACCGTCGGTTTTTTCATGGTCACCTCTGGCGATAAACAGCACAAGATGGCCGGATATGTTGACACGCCCAATCCGTTGACAGGGCGTTAACCTTTCGATGCTTTTCGGAAGAAAATAAAAATTGGCGAGTCGGTACCACTTGCGGTACCCAAAAGGTACCGCTACATTCTCTTCATCGCCAACAGCTCAACTGGAGCAGCACACCATGAAGGCCACCACGATAAACCTATGACGCAGCCGCGTTGTCATCGGCTCACAGCCGGTGGTTGGGATTATCGTGTTTCAAAGGGACCTTCATTATGGCGTTTACCCAGCATTACTTCACCAGTGACTCTCATTTTGGCCATCAGCTGATGCTGCGCTTTCGCCCGTTCGTTTCCACGGATGAGATGGATCAGTTCATCATTGACGCCTGGAATGCGGTCGTAAAACCTCAGGATATCGTCTGGCACCTGGGTGACTTTAGCTGCCACGATGTCGGTCGCACGCGTCAGATTTTCGACCGACTGCAAGGCCGTAAGCGGCTGATCCTGGGCAACCACGATCTGGACCATTCCGGAGACATCCGGAAGACCTTGCGCGACCTCTCCTGGGACCAAAACCCCACCCACTACGCCGAAGTCAAACAGGGTGGCGAGCGCGTCATCCTCCATCACTACGCAATGCGCACCTGGTCGGCATCTGTCCATGGCTCTTGGCACCTCTACGGCCATTCTCATGGTCGCCTGCCTCCGCACGGCCGGTCCCGTGATTGTGGTGTGGATTGCCCCGACACAGGCTATGCGCCGATGACTTTTCACATGCTGACGGCAGGCATGAGAGATGCGGAGGTGGTGTCTTGAACCGGATCGTAGTCGACAAGCTCATCAAGGCATTTCCCTTATGCGCCGACATCAAGTTACTGGAGTTACCCGACGGCTGGTCGAAAATCGTCAACGAACTTTTCTGCGATTTCCGGGACATCCAGAAGATGATGCCGGGGCACATGCCTCTCGATCCCGATATCCAGATGGTTTCGGTGAATTGGAGGCGGCTCCAGTGGCCGAGCCATGTCCTGTATGTGCGCCCAGTCCTGCATCACCGGTATTGGACTCCTGAGATGTCCGTTCGCCTGGTGCAGGTCGTTGGTCGATTTAACGACCAAGCGCCCAACACCTGTGAGGCCTGTGGCGATCAGTCTGTCAGCATCCTGAAATACCAAGACGGTCGGCGACAAGAGGCTCTGTGCCAAAAACACTTGGATGAGAGGCAATGGTCATGAGCCCTGACCAGGTTGAGTTTCTGAAGAGTGAGTATCCGGATTTCTGGCACGATGTGCTGTGCGATGTGCCCGCCGGTCATTGGAATCTTGTAGCCAGGCTTTTTCATCAGTGCGCTCTCAATGCAGCCGACAATGGGGATACCCAGCCATGGGTATCACTGCATTTTCAAAGGCTGGATGATGGGCTTTTCCGCGCATTTGCCGCGCCGCTGGTTGATTTCGAGCGGTGGACCGACGGTAGTTCTCTGGCGCTGATCATCGCTCTCCAATTTTTCAATGAGCGCCAGAAAGTGATCTGCGAGGTCTGCGGCTTGCCCGGTAGTCGACACTGCATTTCGCCAGAATTCTGTGCCGGAAAAGTGGAGAAGTGGGATGCATAGCCAAGGTCTGATCGATGCACAGCGTAAGGCAATGCAGGCAGCATCCCAGTTGAATTTGAAGGTCGAGATGGAGGTCGAGGGCACGATGAAACCTGAGAATATCGAGCGTATCCGCGCAATTGCTCCAGACCTTTTCCACTCATCCGTGGCACACATTCCTAATGGATGGACCGATATTGTCGCAGCATTTTCGCAAGAAGTTCACGACCTCGGCGAAGGCATGATGTCACCGGGTGATGTCCGCTTTGAATGGGGTAATGCGGCCCTAAAAGCATACATCTGGCCGAATACGGATATGCAGTGGACAGATGAAAAAGCTATCCAGCTGATCGATGCTCAGCGTCGCCTGTATATTTCCAGTCAACATACGTGTGAGGACTGCGGAGCCGACGGCAAGCTGGTGCCGCTGGGAGACCGTGTGCGCTTTATCTTTTGCCAAGAGCATGAGGACAAAGCACGTAAAAAGCTGACGGCACAGGTCCAAGCATTCGATGAGCGTGTCCGCTTCAGGGAGGACGTGTCGGTCCTTTTCCAAAATCATTCCAATATCTGGCTCCATGTATCCGATCACAACGGACCGATCCTGAAGAGGGCGATGCTCGACATCAAAAAGATCGTCGAACAGAGAGGCCTGATCGGCAAAATCTACGTCACCAAAATCACGGAATCTGAAGGGCAGCTTTTTCTCTCGGTCCGCTACGACCCGACCGTGGATATGGCTACTCGGCATGACGTGGATGACATCGTCCACCATGCGCAACGGCTCTCTGACGATGCCTCTCTGGCAGCAGGCAAGGGAGCCGCAGATGACGCATGATGAGTATGTCGCCTACATCCGGGAGCGGTACAGCGCTCTCTTCGATCCTTCGAATACGGACGAGGATTGGCGCTATTTGATTACGATTAATCGTGGCTGGTGGCACCTGTTCTCCGATTTCGCCGAGCAGTTGGAGGGCGTCCTCCGGCATCATGACGAAATCGGAAAATGGTACGTGAGGCAGGTCAAAGAGAAATTCGGAGAGTTAAAAATCTACGTCCGACCGGCTCCATACGAGGGTTTGGACGTGGATGGTTTCTCCGAATGGGTCGACGGCATCGATCCTCCTGAACCGACGCCGGTAGCTGACATGATTGGAATGATCAAAGAGCAAGTCATCGGCCGCGCTGCTCACACATGCGAAGAGTGCGGAGAGCTGGGTGAGATGCGTGTCGTCGAGGGGTGGTACGGGACCTGCTGCGACAAACACTATGAGGAATGGAAGGCGCGAAAGGCTGCTCGATGACGGTGATGACGCAGGAACAGATGGAGAAACGTCGTCGCCAGTTGGCGGTCTTCGACGGTGACCTGGATCGAGCGCGATCTGGATATCACGTCGGTGACGGATGGGCTTCGATTCTTGATGATCTCGTTACCGATTTCAGCCAAATCAACGACCTCGGATTTTTGTCTGCTCACGAAAAATGGGGGCACCTGCGTGTCTCATATATCTACAGCGGCGACCGAAAAGATGACGTCGAAGCCATCGTCAAACGAGCAGCCGACAGGTGCCTGGTGTCATGCTGGTACTGCGGTCAAACTGGAATATTGAAGCAAGAAAGATGGTGGCGTGTCCGCTGCGACGATCATTGGAGCGCAGAATGAACGATAATGTTCCTAACGAATTTAGGGCAGGTTTCTTTGCCGACCGTTCCCGTGGCTGGATCGAACTTTTTCATAAGGTTCAAAAGGAACACGAGATCGACATCCGCGCTTGGGCCGACGCCTTTCTAGACTTTCATCCCATACCCCATCAAAGGACACCAGAAGCCATCACGGCATGGGCCGATCTGCTGCCATGGTCACCTGAATACGAAGGGGGAGAGCAAGCTCGGACGGCTGTCAGGATGTCGATTGCGATGCAGCTGGCATACGGTCGAGATCGGCACCTGACTCCACTCCAGCTCTACCGTCTCCAGCATCCTGTCGAGCCCGATGAAGGTGCGTCGATGGATTTAGCTAAGCAGATCGAGATCGAATGCAAACCTTTTCTGGACCCTGATTTGCGGCTTGACGGCACCGACCAAGAGCTGGCCGAAATTCGTCGGAAACTGCTGGCGGTCGACCAGGCAATTGGGCGGCATCATGAAGTCCGCTTCAGGCTGCGCCAACGTGGTTATGAGATCGCCATCGACACGACACTGGCTTCAACCGCCGACGAGATCAAGCGGGACGCGATCATCGCCGAGATCGAGATGATTATGTCGGGAGAACAGGTGTGATCGCGAACGATAACAAGGTCAACGGGCGCACTGTTGACTACACGAAAACTCTCGAATTTCTGGCGCATCATATGATGGCACCCGGCTGCCGGGTAGTGCTCGATGAACTACAGTTCGAGGTCTTGAAAGCTTACCTTGGGCACGTTCAGGCTGTTGGTGACGATACCAATTTCGGCCTGGAGATGTGCGTCGACTATCGAGATGGCGAGGATACCGGTGGCTACAGCGTCAGCTGGGACAACGACGGCACAGCACTCCAAGATGACCTGATCGACGCGATAATGGTCGATATGGTGCAAAATCTTGGCTTTGTGGCGGGCTCCATTTTTCGCGAAGGCCACATCACTGATCTCGCCGATATCGATGGCAGAATCGCGGAAATCCTTGACAGGGTCCGTTCACGCCACGGGTTGGAGTGATGCCATGCCGCTGAAGAAAACGGAATCGGTCATTTTGCGTGTGCCTTCGGATATCCTCGCAAGCATCCAGGCCATAGCGGAGGCAACCGATAAATCGACAAGCAACATCATCGTCCGTGCATTGAGAACATACTTGCTCAACGAAGGGGCTGATGTTCTGTCTGCGATCAGGGGGCGTGACCAGATTGCGGCGGGCGAATTCGAAGATATCGACGATCTGATCGCTGATGTAGACAATATCATTGCGTCTTCCAGCCGATAGGTTGCCGCAGCTCTTTCGGCACCTCTTGTCTGTCCAGAACGAGCCTCATCATCTCGGCCTGACGCTCTTCTTCCGCCTCGTCAGGCTCCGGCCGATCCACATCATAAGCCCCGGCCAACTCGTAGAAAGTCCCGACATAGTCGATCCCGAGCGCGATCATCACATCATCGCGGTCAACGTCCGGCGACGCGTAGTAGCGCTCGATCCAGTCGATGATCACTTCGTCGCCGTGCCGGTCGCGGGTGGCCTGGATGTCGGCCCTGTAGTCGTGCCGGACCCAGTCTTCATGAAACGCTGACATAGGACAAAATTCCTCCTTCGGTCGCCGGAAGGACCTGCACACTCATTGAAAAGATGATTGAGACGGTAACATGGCAGAGAGAAAATGGACACACGAGGAAACGGCACAGCTCATAGAACTGGCTGAAGCAGGCCTGACAGTTGAGGAAATCGGTGATCGCCTGGATCGAACCAGCGGAGCGGTACGGGTCGAAGCCGCCAGGATCGGCATCGACAAATTCCATTCCCGAGACATCGGAAAATTCCCAGAAAAGCGCCGAGAAAAAAATCTGGATTGCATGATGTGTGAGAGACCTATGATCTCTACCTCGGCCGGGCAGCGCATATGCGATGAATGCAAGAAGACCGAGCTTTACCAGTGTGCTTGAGCTACACAGGGTCGTGGAAACTTGTATAGCTCAAGCGATTTCAACGGCTTCAGCAAGTTCGATGATTCAAAACCGGAACAGCTGAAAGATCACCCGGCTTTATAGCTTCCTTGGATGCAACTGGTGCATATCCGCTGTTTAGCCGACAGCGACGGATCAGGCTCGTCGCAGCTAAAACATACCTGCTTATCTCGCCGTTTGCCCGTTTCAACATCAGCATTGTCAACAACCAGTACAGGCCTCGCAGTTACCTTCTGCGCATCGGCAATACCCTTAGCCTGATACTCCGCTCGCTTGACCGGATCGGTCAGACCTTCGCAGTACATGCGGTAGCCGTCCATCAGATAGTCCTGCCATTCCTTCAGCAGGATTTCCTTGACATCCAGAGCTTGGCTTCGGTCGTAGATCAGCGATGCCGTACCTTCTTTACCTTCGTTCGCATGCGTGATGATTTCGATATCTTTGAAAGCCAGACGACGACCATCGATGACGAAGCGGTGCATTTGATTGCCCATGCGTGTGATAAATGCATATCGGAGATCATGAGATGACGGGGGATTGGGGTGTCCATGGAAAACGCCACCTTCTTCGCGCATCCTTTCAATGGCAGCCGACAGGGTGCGCTTGTTCACGTGACCCTGAACAGGCTCACCATCCTCACCAGATTTTTTTGACACTGGAAAGAGATAAACATTTCCATAGTCTTTATACCGGTCGAGGGTCTCGTATACCCGTGCCGCAGCTTCTTCAGTCAGTGGTATCAGTCGCCAGTGTCCGACTTTATCTTTCAGTCGCCACACCAGGCCGTAGTGAGGGTTTTTCTGGAAACTTGAACGGATGGCAGCACAAGCCGTAAAGCGACGCTGTCCGTGGCTTAGCTGGAGCCAGAGAGCCGATTTAACAATTGGGTTCCCAATTTGCTCCAGACCATAGATGTATGCACCCAGATCATACTGGGTCATGGCGGCAGATGCTGCTCCGGAATTCGCTTCAAGAGTGTTATTCGGGGGGCGGTCCTGGGTGTTCTCTAATTTTTCGGCGACATTGGATTTTAGTCCATAAATTTCCGGGTGCATTTTAAAGTGTTTGAAGGCGGATCGAAGTGCCGCGACAGTCAGGTTTGCAGCTCGCAGACCGTACTCATTGCCGATTACGACTTCCTTCTTTGCCTTTTTTGCAGCCGCGATCTTCTCCTCAACCCGCTGCTTGCAACGAGCGACAATGTTATTTCGGATCGTGTCCAGGTCGCCTTCGACGATATTTACCAGTGCCTTACCGGCTATTGGTGCGAAGTCGGTAGCCAAAGCCGAATTTTTCACTGCACCCAGTGCAGACCTATATCCTTCCCACGTTGCGTGACGACGGTTCTCAAAACACCACGCGAGATACTGATCGCGAGCAATCTCCCAGGTCATGATTTTTGGATCGACACGACCGTGCCAGGCCATGGCTATCGACAGGTCTTTATGCTCGCGGAACATCGCGAAGAATTGGTCAGGTTTTCCGCCACCCGCTAAGATTGTGCGGGCAAAGTGGACGGCTTCTCGCAGAATTGGAATTCGGTCGGCGGTATTGAAATCTTCGAAGTCTGCGATGCGCGCATTACAGTCGCGGGTACGCATGTGCCAGCTTGCCTTTTTCACTCCCACGGTGATCGTAAGCCCCTGACAAATGGTGTCTCTCCATACCGCTTGGGTCGGCTTTCCACGTGAATAAAGATTGTTGATTTTACGGATTGTGTTTCCGTCGAAAAACTCGTTCGACATGCGTAACTACCTGCATTTTCTAGCCTCATTAACAAAATGGTGAGTCGAAAAAACAGAGTTGTAAAGAGACTCTCTGACAGAATCTTTCCACTGGGGTGCTGAAAAATAGCCGTGATCGAAAAGGAAAAAACTGATCACGAGGCAAAAAGTTTGATAGATTTGAAAAATGCTGATCTCGTCAACAGAATTGGCAAGTTTTTGATTTTTCAATTTTGTTGACGAGATGAGAAAAAATCTGAAGAAACTACAAATCACAACTCTTGATTTGTAATCAGGGGGTCGCGGGTTCGAACCCTGCCGGGGGCACCATCGCTTTTCTTTTACTTTGATTTGTCGGCATTTTTCGCCCTCAATCCCTCATTTGGTTCAAGGTGAGGGGCAAGCATGTTCTCAACCTGTTCGGAAACCTTCTTCGACGACTGCCGGCCGAGCTTCTTTCGATCGGCTCCCCGGGTGTAAACTTCGGCCTGTTTCGGCGTTGCCCAGCCGTATTGGCTCATCAGCTCATGAGCCGTTGCGCCCCCGTCAGCAGCGAGCGTCGCGGACAACTTGCGAAGCCCATGGGTGTTCTTCTGGACCCCTGCCTTGCGGGCCGCATCACCGAACCAATTTCCGAAGCTGGCAGCGGAGCCGAACGGCTTGCCGTGGTGGTTCGAGATGAAATGCAGATCGGCACCAGGTGTTGCCTTGATGATATCGAGCACGCGAGGCGGGATCTCGACGGTGACCGGACTGTTTGTCTTTTCGGCGGTGAAGTTAAGTTCGTTGCCGCGTAAGTGCTGACGGCCGAGCTGTCGAAGGTCTGAGCGGCGAGGGCCAATGATGATGGCTAGTTCGAGCGCTAGGCGCTGCGGCGTGCCAACCTCCCATCGCTCCTGAAAGAGGCGCACATCATCCAGTGTCCACGGCACGAAGCCTGCGGACTTCACCGGTAGGCGCTTCACCCCGACGGCGGGATTAACCGCAAGAAAGCCATTGCGAACGGACCAATCGAACAGGCCCAGCATTGCCTTCAGGAAGTTGTTGGCCTGAACAGGCGTGTGCGCCTTGCTGTCCATCGTCTTTTCGATGGCCTGCCGCGTGAGCTTAGAGAATGGCTCCCGACCCACCTTTGATGTCATCGTTTTGAAGATATTGCTGCGCTGGCGACGGGTGCCGTCCTTGTAGCTCTTCCACGTGCCGCTCTCCATGTATCGGGCGATCAGCCAGGCGATCGTCCTGGGATCCTCTCGCTCGCGATTTGGCAGCGGCTGGCCCTTCAGGCAGGCCAGATAGGATTCCATAAAAGCTGGATCGGTCGGCACTGGCAGAGGTGTCCGCTTACCCTTTCCAATCCTGAAGTAGAACTTCACCTTTCCATGTTGAGTGCGCTGGACGACGACGTGAAGAGGTAGCTTCCGAGGCATTGGCTCACATCAGAATCAGAGCGTCATGCTCCGACTTCTGCTCCGACTTCGGTGAATCGTCTGTCGCCGGTCCAACGCGGAAGACGACACCGTTGCGTTCCATTTCGACGCGCAGGCCGTCCCTCTTGGCGATCTCGACCATGCGCTTCACTTCATTTTTCGTAAAACCAGGCTGTGCCATGATCAATCTTCCTCGGTCAGTTCTGTCTCGTTGTGCCAGCGCTCATCCTTGCCGGCGACGCGCCGATCTAGGTCCAGAAAATAAGCCTTCCGTCCTGACAGCCATTCCGCGCGACCGACGACGCGCCCGGATTGCCGACTGGTGCGGACCATGACCCTATGCCCCATAGCAAACTTGTATTCAGCCATGTCCGGCCCTCGATGCTCGAAGTGGAGCGGCCCCTTAACAGGAAGGGAAAGGGGCCGCTCCGTATCGGTCTCCGGCCCGACGCGGAGACCAACTTGAATAATTTGGCGCAGCTCTCTCACCGTTGGAGGCGACGAAGAGAACCGCGCCTGGGCACCGATGTCACAAACCAACCGGCGCCCTTTTTCGCCCGCAATCCCGAAACGACGGGCGAAACATTGCTCAGACCATGCGCCCACGCCTGTCCGGACGCCAGAGTTTGCGCTCATAGTCGACGTCGCCTGAAAGCTTCAACTCCGACCAGCATTCCTCAAGGCTCGAGGCACACACCTCGAGCGTCTTGATCACCGCACCCATGTGTGGCAAGCCTAATGGGCGCGTTTGGTGCTGATGGTAATCATGCTCGCACCTCAGAGCATGGACGGCGACATCAAGCAGGCTGAGGCAGTTATCGAGCTCGGTTCGAAGCAATAGCCGCTTTTCGCGGTCGATAATCTCTGCTCGATCAACGTTTTCACTCGACGTGCTCGACGTCTGAGAAGGCTCTCGGTCCTGCTCAAAGTACGTTCGAGCGGCGTGGACCATCGCCAAAACGAGATCATCATCGTCATTCGCCAGTTCCCCGTCGGCGAAGCGCAGCGCGGCCAACGCTTCCGCTCGCGTCTTGGCGGGCCCAACCCATTTCTTCAGCGCGTCGTAATGGTTGCCGTACGTCGACTTGACGAACTCGGCACTTTCGGTTTGTTCGGGTGAACCGGCGCTAAACGCTTCGCATCCAGTGTTGAATGCCTGGATTAACTCGACGAGACCGGAAGCCGCCAGTTCATCCGTGGTCGGCTTCCGGTCCGCTGCATCCGGCACGCTTGCGGCGACAGTACCGGTTGCATTGTGGATCTGCTTTGGTGTAAGCTGAGCTTGCATTTCAAATCCTTCCTGTGGATTGGGTTGCAAGGGTCGAGCTGGTTCCTACGCCGGCGCTCGGCCCTTTTTCGTTTTCCGCAGTCTCGACCCATTGGGTTAGCGCTGCGATGATTTCGCCTTTGTTGGTGTTGCCGCGCTCGCTAGCCAAGGCTCGAATTCGCTCCCACAAGCGCCACGGCAATTTCATTGAAAGTTGAAAGCCACCATAACGGCAGGTTTCGCCGACACTCAGCAGGGCAATGCCCTGGAGCGTTGCCACCTTGGCGGTCTCTGCTGTCCTATTCGTTCCCAGTTGCTCTCTGAGCTGCCGCAAGGTTGTCCATTCATCGCGGGTGAAGGTGAGGGTCAAACGATAGTATCGGTCGGGGATCTCCGGACAGGTCATGATGCATCCCGTGCTGCAGATACTTGTTGAACTGTGGTATGCGGGGCTTCGGAGAGAACTTGCTCAAGATGAAAGACAATCTCCTGGTTGACCGACCTGTGGTTTCGATAGGCCAATGTCTGCAACTGCTCTCTAAACCCAGTGGGTACCCTGATCATCAGTTGCTCAGAATATGAAGGACGCTGAGACATACGCTATCTCCGTTGCAAAGTAGCGATTCGCTATGCAATAGATAGCAAGTCGCTACGATTGTGACAAGCGCAAAAAATAGCTACTCGCTAGGTGACGACACGGAGTGCGATGATGTCGGAAAAGAAGAAATACCCGAGCGATGCGCAAGACCAGTATATGGTTCGATTCCCCGCTGGCATGCGTGACCGTATAAGGTTACTGGCGGAAGGCGCAGGTCGGTCTATGAATGCCGAAATCGTATTGCGACTGCAGCGCACCCTTGATGAGGATTTGAATGAAGCAACCGCTCGCGGCGGCATTTTTCAAGACCCTGAGAAGCATATCTCGATCCAAACTGCGTTGGAACAACTTCTGCAGAACACGGAAGCGATTAAGCAGAAGATGGTCGCAATAGACGACCCGCTTGGGGGCTATGTGAATGTCGAGGCAATTCGCGCTGAGGAAGAGATCCGAATGCGTGGGATAGCAGAGCGGTTGGGCTTCGAAGTGCGCCCCAAGGGTGATAGCTCCAAGTGAGACAGCCGGTCATTCCTCCAGGATCGTGGCCAGCTCTTCTCCGACTGGAGTACGCCGCCGCCTATGTCGGCGAAGCATCAACAGACGCCTTCCTCTCTCGCGTCGGCACCCTTTGGCCGAAGCCATGGCAGGACTTCGGCAATAAGCGGGGGCGCTATCGTGTCTGGCGAAAGTCGGACATCGATGCCGTGATCGAGCCCAGCGCTGGAAAGCCTACGAGGAGGTTTGGAAGCAACATGTTTCCAGATCTCAAATGACCCCTCGTGAAGGCCGCGGGGGAGGGCCCCGGCTCTCGAATGTCTCAGCCTACCTCTGATCAATTGCAGGATCCTGCAATAGACAGCCACGCCATGTTATGGCCCAATCTCCGAATAAGGAGACCAGGCCCATGGATGACATCACCCACGCAGTGCAGTCCGAACCCGGCGAGTGGCGCGTTTATGTGGAGCGAGAAAAGGCCCGCAAAGTCATGATCATGACCGCGCTACAGTTCTCTCGCCTACTTGCTGGCGAGCGGTATGAGACCAGGATGACGTTCATGGAATGGGAAGGCCAGGGCGACGATGATCTGGTAGAGGGCGGAAACCTGCTGGAGCACTGACCCCATGGATTTGTCCAACATGCAGGTAGCTGCCATTGTCGATTGGGCGAAATCTAAACCCTACATCCACGCCGTCCGTCTTTATGGAAGCAGATACAAGGGCACCGCAAACCCGGATAGCGATGTGGATCTTGCAATCACGATCGAGCAGCCAAAGCGGTCCACTATGACTGCATACGCGACGCATTTCCATTTCAGAGCAAAGTGGGAGACGCACCTCGAACGAGAGACTGGCCTCAAATTTCACATCCAACTATACGACCAAGAAACCATGCCCCACGTCTGGAGCTACGTGGCTGCGGGCTGCGAGATCTTATATTCCGTCGACTGACTAGGAGCGCCATTCTAGGCTTTAAATTGGTTGTGGGAAACCTCTATCCTCAACATGCGTCCGCGCAGAATGGTGCCATACTTGCCAGATGCAATTGATGGTGGCGAGGAGGGGCGATGTTCGGTTCATTCCCACAGGAAGATTTTGAGGTCGTTTCTGCCGAAGGTGAAAGTCGCGGAAAGGTGAAAGGGATCTTCTCGTCAAAATCCATCGCCATCCCCAACGCCGATGCCGTCATCATGGTGGGCGACGAGCTCCGCAGAAGAATTCAAAACGGTACCGAAGAGGTCTACGAAGTCGTTGATCCTGTTTTCTATGCGAAGCATCACACCATCCCTGCGCACTTCCAGGTCAAGATTCGGCGTAAAGGCATTTTTGAACCGGGCAGGGGTGGAAATTACACTATCCATGTTGCTGGAGCGAACTCCCGAGTAAACATCAACTCTTCGGACCGCTCGCAGAACATCGTGAGCGACAACCGTCTATTTCAGGACATGCGCACCGCTATCGCTGCACATGTTGCAGAGACAGAAGAGAGGGCGATGTTGTTGTCTAAGATTGATGCGCTGGAAGCAGCCGGCTCCGACAACGCGGCATTCCTTCAGCGGTATCAGGATCTGATGGCGAATGCGGCAAACCACATGACCGTACTGGCACCTTTTCTACCGATGCTCGCTCAGATGCTTGGATAAGGCACATGGACCTGAAAACATTTGTGGCGGAAAGCCTGACGCAGATCCTCGATGGGATACGAGAAGCGCAAAGTCGACCAGGCGGCGAGGACGTGGGCGCCGACGGCTATTTTCCGTCGGCTGGCAATGTCAGTGCTCAGGGAGACCGTGGCTTTTTCACCAACGTTGACTTTGACGTATCCGTGATAGCCGAAACCCAAGCGGGTGGAAACAGCGTCCGCGTGGCTGATAGCCAATTCACTGAAGGCACAACGAGCGTAAGCTCAAACACGAGCCGAATGAAGTTTTCTGTGCACATCAGGCTACCAAAAGGCGGAGAGAGCCGAGTTAAGCCAAGCAGCGGCAGGGCGTATCGATCCTCGTCCTCTGATGGCTGGTGACACTTATGGAGTCGGTACATTTTCGCATTTGACTCTGTTCCAGGGCGCCCTTTCGGGAACAAAAGTTCGCACCTGGTGTGCCTTCAGGATATGTTCCAACCGCTTTGCCAGTGTTTGGAGCGCATCCTGCCAGAGCTGCCAATCGAGTCGCGAGAGAATGTCCCCCCTGATCGAAAACTCCAGCTCGTACTTCCGATAGGCTCCCGGCTTCGGCCGCCGTGCCTTCTGATCAAAGCCATCCTCTTCGACTTCGATGTCGGCGCCAGACCGTGACCGTTTCAGCCTCCGAACAAACCACCGAGGCTTGCCCCGGCTCGATACCATCCGATACTCAGGAGCGTCGGCATGCCAATCGGGACCCCGCTGCAGCACGGCTGCAGTCGTAACCAGCGCGATCATGTGTCGGCCAGCGAGAAAGTCGGCTTTCTGCTGCAGCTCGTCTACGACGCGGGCAACCTCGGCCGCGACCAACCCGTGCGGATCTTCGAACTCCGGGAACGGATTCCATCCGGCGGGAATCTCGAAACGAACATTTGCGAGATTACGCACCGCATCACCCACGGCAATTGCATCTGGGTGCGGATCGCCTTCGACGACATAGCCGGGAATGACGCCGTAGCCGTTCGGTGAGCGATCGATCAGCGTCCCGAGCTCGCCGAAGTTTGTGAGCGTCTGCCAAGCCGAGCGGACCAACTTGGCGTCATCGACCGTGCGAGATTGCGCATTGGGTAGCTCGAAGATGAAAGCCCAGCTGAGGAGATCCTCGATCGATATCGTCTTCATCGGTACCCATTCCCGTTAACCTCCGCGTTAACGGCGTTAACTCCGTTAACCCAACTTCTGGCATCGGCTGACTGGCAGGATTTCGGGGTCGTCCCGGCCCGCAGGCTGTTGCCTTCCTGCACGGTCCCTAACCCAGGGGGTGGCGAAGGCCTCCCCGGCATCGCCCCTCGCAAGCTGTCTTCAATATTCCCAGGATATGGCGACCGTCCCGGCGTCGAACACGTTCGCACCGCCGCTCGTCGTCAGCCGGACACGGTCCAGGAGGCCAGCCAGTGTTTTGGACCCGGCCAAGTGTGCGACGACTGTGTTGTCCGAGCGCGCGAGCATACCCGAGACCACCCACTGGTTACCGGAAAGCCGCTCCAAATTGATCACGCCATGGTTGGTCGCTGCGGCTGAGCCGATGCTCAGTGGGAAACCTGCTGTGTCATTGATGACTGAAACGCCAGAAGCGATGACCGAGCTGGCGCCAAGGTATCCGGACGTTTCAAATCCCGAACTCGTGCCAAGCTGGATACGATAGCTGTCGGCTCCGTTGGTGCTAAGGCCCGCCACCTTCAACTTTACCCGATTTACGCCGGCAGGGATCGCCGTGAAATCGATGGCGGCACCGCTAGCTGTTACCGCATTGCTCATGATGATGCGCGGGATTTTTGCCAGCCAAGCTTTGAAATTGGCGAAAGAGAGAGTCTTAAAACGTTCGCCGATCAGCCCAGTGCTATCCCAGATCCGCCACAAGTCGGCATCCTGCGGTTCGAATTTCGAAATCAGATTGGGAATGTCGACATCATCGCTGTCGGCTTTGGTGCTGATCTGAGCCGTCAACGTGGCCGCCAGATTATCGTCATCATTGATCGCTGCTGCAATCTCGTCCAGCGTGTCGAGCCATTCCGGCGCACCTCCGACAATCTCAGACTTAGCCAGGTCTACGACTTGGCCAACAGTCACACTTTTCGAAGAGCCATCCAGCATGCTCGGCAATATGTGAAGTCTCGTTGCGGCTCCCGACGCGGGAAGATCAGCTATCGTGCGCTCCGTCATTGCTTTTTCCACTTCCTATTGTCTGAGTTCAAAAAGAGGCCTTGGACGGGGCGCGTGTGAGCTGCATGATTTCTGACGTATCGAAGTCGAGTTCGACGGTCATGGCAGAGACTCACCGTAGGCCAATACCGCTCGAGGATCTGCATCGGGCCGGCGCCTGATCGGGAATCCGGCCGCTTCGGCTCTCCGGATGATGGACTCTTCGGCAAGTTCTAGATCGAGGATCTGCCAGGCCAGGTGATCAATCTTGGCTTTCGCGACGTCATCAGCAACTGTTGAGATCGTATTGTAGTGCTCAGCAATCATCCGCTCACCGGCTGAGAGAATGACCGGCAGAATGAAGCTTGCGACGGCCGTATCGAAATCCGCATATGGACGGGTCCAACCGGCGCTTCCGTTTGCGAAGGTTTCAGCTCGAAGGATCGGTGTGCCCGGGACGGCCTTCACCGTCGCAACCCAGGCCTGCAACCTATCCAGCGCCACATGCATCGGGACCGGCAGCCGCAACAATTCGGCCTTAGCGAGCTGCTGCGTGGCGATCTCGTTGCGCAGCGAGAGAACGGCCTCGGTCACGCCGGCCTGCGCGCTACGTGCCTTCGACAGGACTGTCTCGGGATCCAGCTTGCTCATCGACATGTCTCCAGATGGCGTTCACATTGATCAAGCAGCTGAGCCGATGACTGGCGAAGATCCGCACTACGCTCGTAACGGGGTCGGAACTCGGCGAGCCTTTCCTGTTCTTCCGTAAGCTGAGCCTCCAGCTTGAAGATCGCCTTGGCTGTCCCGTGGTCCTGCCGATCGGGTCGCTTCAGGTCCTTGAGCTGTTCCTTCAGAGAGCTCACGAGAAGAGCCTGGTTGCGGCACTTCTCATTAAGTTCGCGCGTGTCGCTGAGGTCTGCATCAGCAATGCTCTTCAGTGTCTTGATGCGCTCTCGGTCGACGGTCGGTTCTTTCCGCATGGCATTGTCTCCTTTCTGTCACGGCTTCAGGCGGGCAGTGCGCTGTCATGCGCCAGCACGGCCCTAACGTCCGCGTCACTGCGCCGGCCGATATCGAGGCCGATTGCTTCGGCCTGTCGAATGATCGCCTCTTCGGATAATTCCAGATCGAGCCGTTCTCGGCCAATTTTAGCGAGCTTCGCCTCCCGGTCGGTCTGGTCCATGGTCTCTGCGCCTTGCAGGTGCACGTGCACCTGGCCTTTCAGAAACTCGCCGGCCTTGTCGATCTGCTGAAACGCCAGGATGATGCCGATATCCAACGAGTCCGGCCCGCCCCTGTCAGGGCGGCAGAAATAGTCCGGCAAAGGCATTCTTTCCGCCAGCCGCGCCTTCTGTTGCGCGATCTGCTCATCGACCCGCGCCAGTGCAGTTTCCACAGTCACGGGCGCTTTGGCGATTGCCCGGGCTCTTGCGTTAAGATTACCGATCCGATCGCGGATGCTGGTCAGGCTGGTGCTGAATTCCGCGATCATGTCCTTGATGCTGACTTGCGCGTTCATGCCGATTCCTCGCTGAGTTCGGCGACAGCCTTCTTGCACCGCTCGAAAAGTTGAATGGCGCTGGACGACTTCTGTGAAAGCTCATCGCCGCGCCGCGTCTCGTCCGAAATCAGGCGCTCGATTTCGACAACCTTCACCTCGGCATTTGCCAACCCCTCCTTCACTGCGGTGACGGAAGTGGGCGTCGGGCTGTCGTCGTGGTTTTCAGCGTCGTCGCCGTGACGACCGACGTGAGCAAGGCGCTGGCGCCAGTTGGTCGCATGCTTTTCCGCGTCGCGCTGCCGGCCGTACAGCACCTGCAGGTGAGCGCCGGACTCGCGGGTCGACACCATGGCCTGTCGGGCAATCGCCTCAAGCTTGTGGAGCCGACTATGGTCTAGCGTGTGTGGGCAGTTGAAAAGGCTATCCGACATAGCGACGGCAACTCCTCTAAACGGTTCGACGGGGAAGGCCCCGAACATGCCGACGAGGTTTGCGCGATTTGCTGGAAATCCAAGCAGCCTTTTGAATTTCTACCTAGGCGATTGTTTTTGTTTAGGTTCTTTAGATCTTTAGCCCTAGTTTAGGCTTTATTTTTAGCCTCAGGCTGGCGGGATTTCGGGGTCGTCTCGCCCCGCAGGCGGTCCTTGCCCAGTACGGTCCCTAACCCAGGGGGTGGGGGCAGGCCATCGCTCAACCCAATAACCGGATATTCCGTCTTCAAGATCTAGAAGCACGATCTCCAATCAGAGATCTATAATCTTCCTAAGTCTGTGGAGCTTTGTGGAGCTTTGTGGTGGTTACTGTGGTGGATTATATTGAATGAAATCAATTAGAACGGTGGATGTGGAGCTTTTTAGTACGCACATATGTATGAGAATTTATCTTCGCAAAAATCGCTGCAAAAAAATTATGTATGTATAGTACCCCCTGAATAAACCTCCACAAAGCTCCACACTTTTCCAAGTCATTGAAAAATTGTCGGTTTCGGACGCCGCCCCAAAGCTCCACGAACCACCACACCCCTCCACAAATCCTCCACAGCGGGGTTTTTCCCTTCGAGTGAGGCACCATTCGCCTCAATCACCACGCGAAAAGAGGCCGCGTGACGGCCTCTCAATGTGTTGCTTGTTCTGTCGCGTGGGCGGGGTGGGGGGTGAATTCAGCCCTCAAGGATGTTCCTGAGTTGCTTGGCACGGGGAATGCGCAGGCCGTATCTGAGGATTTGAAACCAGGTCGAATGCGGCTCGGAGGCCGGCGGCGATCCAGTCTTATCTCTCGGCCATGTGGCCCGCTGGTAGCGCTCTGCTGACAGCGCCATCACCTTGGACGCGGCAAGTGCATCGAGCGACCGAAATTCTTCACATCGAGCCTTGCAGGTTCGTATTAGGTCGTCGCGCCAGGCAATCCCGGCTTCACGCGACAGAGACAGGCCTCCATGGCGGACCAGCCCCAATTCGCGATCGAGCGAGCACCGGAACTCTAGGAAGCGCTGCAGTCCATCTATCAGGAACTCACGATGATCGGCAGGAATGCCTTCGGGCGATGTCCTCAGGTGCTCCAGGAAAGAGCCAAGCGCCGCGATGGGCAAGGGATCATATTCGTCGACCAGTGCCATCAGTAGCCGCCCAGCGGGAAGGCGTCGTCGTCACCGTAGGTAGCAGCGACATCGTCAGCAGATGCGATATCCGACACGAGCGCGATATTCACATAGACGTTGCGATCGCGCCTCTTCTCTCTACCGACCTTGTTCTTGATGATCCTGCCGAACGCGTGGTTGGATATCGGCTTGAAGTGCTCTGCCTCGGCAAATTTCTCGTAGGCCTTATAAAAGTCCAGCGCCGACACTTCGCCGCCTTCCTTCTCCACCACGCATCGAGCGAAGAAGCTCGCCGTCGGATCCTGACTGTCGCGATACTCCTGCGTCGCGCTGCGCACTGCGTCGGGGATCACCAGACCCTCTTTCAGGTAGATCGCGACCCCTTCGATCAGCCAATTCAGGATACCGGAGAACTCTTCCTCGAAGATCCGCAGCAGCTCGTCGAACTCAATGCGCTCTTCCTCAGGGATGCGGACGCCCCAATGAACGACGGCCATGCGCCGCCATATGCCCTCGTCGATCCCGTTGATCCGGGGATAGCCATTGCCGGACATCATGGCGACAAACACCGGCTCGAAATCCATATATCCCGAGAACAAGTCGCGAGCGGTGATCATCTCGCCGCCGGTTAGCTCTTTGACCAGCTTCTCTTTCAGATTCTCCCCCTCTGGCAGCTCCTTTACGCGAAGGAATCTCCGACCGTAAAGGCGGGCGATATCCGCCTGCGCCCCTCCGCCTGGTCCGCTTTCCCCGATCAATGAAGTCGCGGGCAGCGTTACGGCCATGTCCCCCAGAAGGCGGGTAATGGTCTCCATGTAGACCGATTTTCCGTTTGCTCCGGAGCCGTACATAAAGAAAAGCTTTTGAACCTTCTCGGCGACCAGGCCGAGGCCTGAGCCTACCTGAATGAGGCGTCTCACTTTCGGATCAGGCTGCACGCGCTCAAGGAACTCCATCCACCTGGGGCATTGTGCGCGCCTGTCATATCTCGCTGCGGCGAGGTGGGTAATTAGATGGCCCGAATCATGTCCCTCCAGGACTTCCAAGCGGACCGACTGGCAATTGCCATCAGTGTCCTCGATCCTGGTGAAGGTGAGAGTTGCGTTCTGACAGGCAAAGCGCAGCGGGTGCGCGTTGAATTCGCCAGGCGGTCGGCTGACATGCGGAGCTGCCATTCTCTTCATCGCATTGACGCGTGCGGCATTCTTTGAACTCTCGGCCGCGCGAAGATGGCTTTTCAGCCGCTTGCTGTAGAGCGATCGATACTCATCAGCCAAATCGATCGCAGCACGCTGCTGCTTGGTGCGTTCACCCTCGTCGATCTCAAGGAGTGGCGCGGCAATGTCCCAAGCCTCCTGCCAGGCCTTATCCGGCTTGATCCTCGTCGACTCTATCTTCATGAAGTCGCCGACGCGCTGAGCCTTCAAAGTCGCCAATTCCGGCCCTTGCTGAAAATCCCATCGCCGACCGTCATAGACGCCCATCATCGGCTCTTTCGCGCCGCGCTGCTCGATGACAAGAATTTCTCCTTCGAAATAGGAAAGGAGCCGCTTGGCATTGTCCGTGTCTGAGTGATCGAGGCCGGCGCAAAAATCGAGCGTGTCAGCGTCTGGTGAACCCTTACCCCTCCGGCCATCGCCGGACGCTTTCACCACAACCACCTCGATCGGCATATCTGCCCCAGCGCTGGCATCGCGACGGCGAGGTAACGCCCTTTGGTATCCTCGCCGCTGCGCCTCCGCTTCCACCATGATGCGGAAAACAGGTTCCGGCACCCCCTTCAAAGCATCGGCCGCCGAGTGGTTGCTGTCTTGCTCTGCAAAGCGCTGCAGCATTCTGAGCACATCAGCAGGAAGGCCCGACTTCGGATCGCGGTCGGATTGTCTCCGCTGGCTTGCGGCCTTTTCATTCACTTCGTGAATTCCTTATCCTTGCCACGCCCGGTGACGGCGAGCGCCTCGTCGACCGTCAGGCCGAATTGCTTCATGAGATTCTTGAGCTTGGGTGCCTTGCCGCCCTTCAGTCGTTCGACATGCAGATGGTTTCGAGCCAGCCGCATGCGCTCAGATCCGGGCAGGGCGATCAGCGGCGCTCGCTCGAAGCTGTTGCTGAGCGCTCGATCATGTCCCCGCCGCGCGATCGCGGTGACGCCTTCGAGCGCCGCTGAGACACGGGAGTGATAGTCCGCGAGCAGCAAGAGCAGCCGTCGCCGTTGGCGCGTCTTGAAACCATGCCGACCGCAAACGATGCTGAGAGGCTGTTGCGTCTCAAGCATCCAAACCATGGCCTCGAAGATCTCGATGTCGGCTGGTTGGATTCTCATGAGAGCACCGTTCGCAGGAAGTTCTACTCCGCCTTCGCAAAGAAAGTCGACTGCGAACCGAGCGCGCTCATGAGTAAGCATCACGAGGCTAATCAGCTGCTCGATGTCGTCATATTCCAGGCGGAATGTCGCGATGACAGTAGGCAGACTTTCAGCGCCTATGACCAGTTGGTGAAATGCCTGGACGACCGGCGATGTTTTCCGATTTCCATCGTCAAAAGGCCGGTGCATCGGAAAGCCCTCCCAAGAGCGAGGGTGAGGGCATCGCCAAAAATAAGCTTTTCCAATCAATTGGGGGGAAATCCCCCACCTTAGAGGCTATGGATCTGAAAAAACGAGATACTGCCCCTTCTGCCGGGGGCACCATTTCTCTTCACATGTAACCATTTTTGTCACTGTCCTTGCGGGCAGTTCTTTGGCATGGTCTGACGACAGCCGAGGGAGACCCGATGCGCATACCGATTTTGGCCGGCCTGGCACTGGCTGCGACTGCCGTTTTGATCCTTCCCGAGATTAGCCGGGCCGCCGATATCAAATATGCCTGTGACGACGGCACCGCCCTTACCGTAACCTTCAGCGAGAAGGCGGCGGACGTCACGCTTCCCGACGGCGCCAAGCTCTCCCTCCCGCAACAGCCTGCTGCCAGTGGCTTCTGGTATTCCAATGGCCGCTACGAACTGCGCGGCAAGGGCGAGGAACTGCAATTCGCGATCGGCCGCATGGCGCCGGTCACCTGTCGCAATGCCGGCGAGGTCACCGGCCAGTTCGATCGGGCGACGCGTGCCGAGGTCGAACTGGCCGAAAAAGACACCGGCTTCGACAGAAAGGGCAAACTCACCTGGCTGCGCTATCCCAACTTCGCCCTGAAGGAGCTCGATCTCGGCGAAAAGGGCGCGGCCGGTCTCTACATTGCCTCGTCGGAGGGACCGTGCCAGCTCAACCCGACGCTCGACCGCAAAATCGAGGACGAAAGCGCCGGTTACGTCTGGGGCGCGGTCGGACCTTATGCCTTCTTCCGCGGTGCAGACGGCTGGAATGGTGGTCTGCCCTTCGTCGTCCATGACGCCCGCACGGGGACGCGTCTGATGGATGATGTCGTGGCCGGCGAATTTTCCACTCTGGCGCTGGTCGGCGATGAACTCACGCTCCGCTACCGCCGAACCTTTGCCGCCCCATGCTCGCTTCTCGCAGCACCGGAGAGCTGCGCGGCATCGATCCGCGAGGCACTCGGCCTCGCCGCCGATCGCCCCATGCCCGATTGCCGTGCCGCATACAAACCCGCCATCGATGCCGACCCGAACGCGGCGAAGGAGATCGAAGCCTCGCCGAGCGTCATCGATTATCCGGTCGAGCGGAAACTCTCGGCGAACGGCACGTCGTTCGTCGCGGTCGAAGGAGAGTTCACCTGCCGCCCGGCGATGTGACGGGTCGACCGCCGGTCGGCGCGGGGGCGAGTAGACAAATTTCAAAAAGGAGAGCTTACTGAGGTCGTGCAACTGCTACGGGGGATAGTCTTATGATCTTCGGTATGTCGCCTTTCACGCTCTTCCATGTCGTCCTCAGCCTTGTAGGCATCGTCGCCGGTTTCATCGCACTCGGCGGCTGGCTCGGCGGTCACTTGCGCTCCGGCTGGACCGCGGTCTTTCTCGCCGCCACCATCGCCACGGTGTTGACGGGTTTTCTCTTCCCCTTCACCGTTTTCACGCCCGCAATCGGCTTCGGTGTCATCTCGACGGTGGTGCTGGCCGTCGCAGTCTTCGCGCTCTATCGCCGGCATCTCGTCGGTCGTTGGCGCGTGACCTTCCTGCTCACGGCCCTGGCGGCGCTTTATCTCAATACCTTCGTGCTGATCGTCCAGGCCTTCCAGAAAGTCGGTCCACTCAATGCCCTGGCACCCACAGGATCGGAACCTCCGTTCGCGGTCGCGCAAGGTCTGCTGCTGATCGGCTTCATCGCGGCGGGCTACCGGTTGACCCGCGGTGCGGCACCCATGGCAATCTGATCGCAGGAACGCGCCGGCTCACTTCTCCGCGTCGAGCCGCGCGGCCTCCTGGATGTCGCGCAGGAGATCTGGAAGCGCACTCTGTACGCGATTCCAGCTCGGCATGAAGGGGGTCGCGTTCGGCTTGTCGAGATAGACCTGGCCTGCCTCGATCAGATTGGCGGCGAAGAGTTCGACCGCCTGCTCCTCGCGGTGCCGGTCGGTGGTCAGCCCGTTCATCCGCGCGTCGTGGTAATAGGTTTCCACGAGGTCGAGAGCCGTCCGGTAATAGGTGGCCTTCAGCGTCCGAAAGGCGTCCTGGCTGAACACGACGCCATCGGTCGCGAGTTTGCGATACAGCGCCTTGGTGATGTCGATCGACATGCGCGACAGGCCTTTGGCCGCATCTTCCGGTGACAGCGGCTGATGCTTGTGATCATAGGCATCGGCGATATCCACCTGGCAGATGGTCTGGACCGAGTAATTGCGCCACAACTCCGATAAGACGCCGATCTCCAGCCCCCAGTCGGAGGGGATGCGGATGTCGGAGAGGATCTGCGTCTGCATGGCGAACTCGCCGGCGAGCGGATAGCGGAAGGCTTTGAGGTAGTCGATATAGGGATGGTGGCCGACGACTTTTTCCAGGCTCAGTAGCAGTGGCGTGACAAGAAGCCGGGTGACGCGGCCGTTCAGCGACCGGTCGGCGATGCGCGGATAATAGCCCTTGGAAAAAACGTAAGGGAAACGCGGATTGGCAACCGGATAGACGAGCCTCGTCAGCATGTCGCGCGAATAGGTGGTAATATCGCAATCATGCAGGGCAACGACGCCCTGCTGGCGGCCGGCTAGCACATAGCCCATGCAGAACCAGACATTGCGTCCCTTGCCCGGCTGATCGGGTGAGAGATCCTCCGCCTTCAGCTTCGCGTCGATGGCGCGCATCCGTGGCCCGTCATGCCACAAGATGGTGTGTTTCTGCGGCAGGCGCGAGAAATAGTCTTTCGCAAGGCCGAACTGCTTTTCGTCTGCCTGATCGAGTCCGATCACGACTTCGGCGAGGTAGGGGGCCTGCGACAGTTCCGAAACGATGTGCTCGAGGGCCGGGGCTTCAAGTTCGGAGTAGAGAGATGGCAGGATCAACGTGATCGGGCGCGAGGCGGAAAAGACTGAAAGCTCCTTCTCCATCCGCTCCTGCGAGCGCTCCCTGAGATTGTGCAGGGTTGCGACAACGCCGTTCTGATGAAAATCCGCCATGTCAAAATCCTTCCGTGATGGAGCCGGTTGCGGCCGGCTCAGAGAAACCCCGTGGCAACGAGTTGATGGATCATTGTGTTCCAGCCTTCCGGGCCGGCCTGTCCGGACCGCAGGATCGCTCCCTGTCGCTCACGTTCGGTGACGGAAAGGGGCGCGTGGGCAGGGTTGGCGATGATGATGCCGCAATCGGCCGCTTCCAGCATGGCGAGATCGTTCGGCGCGTCTCCCAGGGCAACCGTGCGCACCGGGTCGCGTGAGCGGCGCTGATAATGCGCGACCACCTCGGCCATGCGATCGGCCTTGGACGTCTTGGGCATCAGCGTGAAGAAGCGTCCGCCCTGGACGGCCGTGAAGCCTTGCGCGTCGAGATAATCGAGAAACACGCGCCTCTCTGCATCGGTCCCGGTGAAGAGGCCGGGTTCGGAAAACCGCCGCTGGCGTGCAAGCGCGGCGGAAGAATGGGGCAGGCCTGTCTGCCTGGAGACCTCTTCCACGTCCCAGTCGCCAAAGCCTGCGAAACAGGCGCCGAGTTCCTTAGGTAATTCCCTAAGAAGCGTCCGCAAGCGCATGTAACGATTCGACGAATGCGCATCGCCTACGGTCGTTTCTGCATTCAGCCCGACGACACCGGCTCCGTTTTCGACGATCATCGGGTGAGAAATCCCGATCCCGTCGGCGATCGGCCGCATTTCCGCTTCCGTCTTGCTGCTTGCCAGAATGACCGGAATGCCGCGCGCCTTGAGCAGATCGAGTGCCGGCCGCGCCGCCTCGAAGGAATAACTGTCGTGATCGAGCAGTGTCCCGTCGAGGTCGGTGAAGACGAGCCTCATCAGCCCTTTGTCGCCAGATGCTGGCGCGAGGCATAGAGCGCGATCGCCGCGGCATTCGACACATTCAGCGACTTGATGGCGCCCGGCATGTCGAGGCGGGCGAGGGCGGACACCGTCTCCCGCGTCTTCTGTCGCAGCCCCTTGCCCTCGGCGCCGAGCACCAGCGCGATCCGCTCGCCGACAAGCGTCTGCTCCATCGGGGCCGGGCCATCCGAATCGAGGCCGACCGAGAAGAAGCCGAGCTTGTGCAACTCGCCTAGCGCATCGGCGAGATTGGTCACCTGGATATAGGGGATGAGTTCCAGCGCGCCGGAAGCCGATTTTGCCATCACGCCCGATTCCGTCGGGCTGTGCCGCTGCGTGGTGATGACGGCGCCTGCTTCGAAGGCGACGGCCGAGCGCATGATCGCACCGACATTATGCGGATCGGTGACCTGGTCGAGGACCAGGATCAACGGGCTGTCCTTTAGAGCCTCGAGCCGGCGCGGCGGCAGCGGCCGTGTTTCCAGCATGACGCCCTGATGGATTGCTTCGGGACCCAGGATCTTGTCGAGGTCCTGAGGTGTCACCGTCTCAAAGGGGATGCCGAGGTTTTCCACAGAGGAGATCTCGAGCCGGACCAGCGCATTTTGTGTCGCCGAAAGCTTGATCAGCTTGCGCTCGGGATTGTCGAGTGCGGCGCGCACGGTATGCAGTCCGTAGAGCAGGACCTGCTCCGGGGCGAGCTTCGGAGGCGTCCAGCCGGCATTGCTCTTGCGTGGCTTCTGTGCCTCCGGCGTGGGGATTTCGCCCCTTTCACGTTTGGCATCGCGCACCTGTCGGCGCAGCGTCGCATAATGGGTGTCACGGGCGGTTTTGTCTATTTTCGGATCTTTGGCCATGCGCCCTTATAGCGTCGGGCACGGGGGCGGCATAGACCCGGCCGGAAAATCGCATATGTGTCTTGCCCATGAAACTTTTCGGAATTTTTCGTCAATGGGCGTGTTGACATGAGCCGGTTGGGCCGTCATATACCCGCCGCAGATCAGGGGGCGACGCACTCTGGTCTGGACTACAAAGCTTGGTCGCCAGATCCGGACGAAAGAATGGAGAGATGCCCGAGTGGTTAAAGGGGACGGACTGTAAATCCGTTGGCTCAGCCTACGTTGGTTCAAATCCAACTCTCTCCACCATTCGTCCTCGGATCTGAATATGCGGGTATAGCTCAATGGTAGAGCAGCAGCCTTCCAAGCTGAATACACGGGTTCGATTCCCGTTACCCGCTCCAGCCTCTTCCACACTTAAGTCGCAGATTTCGAACGTTTTTCATGCCACGCCTTCCGCTACGACAGGGCCTTTGCCCTGCGTGAGCTTTCGGCTGGAAAAACCGCGCGTTCCGAGCCCCGGAAGGCGGATTATTTAACGCTTGCGCATTGCGCATGAAAGCCTTAAACGGCGGGACCAAACCGGTTCGCCGGGGCAACCCCGTTTCGTTCACAGGAAGCATTCAAATGGCAAAGAGTAAGTTTGAGCGCAACAAGCCGCACGTCAACATCGGCACGATCGGCCACGTCGACCACGGCAAGACGTCTCTGACGGCAGCGATCACCAAGTACTTCGGTGAGTTCAAGGCCTA